>ERZ724523.3-NODE-3-length-219523-cov-9.588774_pt1 | contig 219523 bp, 208 predicted proteins | sample MGYA00376056_ERZ724523 | MGnify/ENA primary metagenome ERZ724523 (study PRJEB28724, sample SAMN07190888) | wastewater metagenome | isolation source: influent of sewage treatment plant in Hong Hong | place: USA: Christiansburg, Virginia | collected 2016-03-01 ... | reverse complement strand
ATCCTTAAGCAATAACTTTAGCCACAACGCCGGAGCCGACAGTACGGCCACCTTCACGGATGGCGAAGCGCAGGCCTTCTTCCATGGCGATCGGGTTGATCAGCTTGACGGTGATGGAGACGTTGTCGCCTGGCATGACCATTTCTTTGCCTTCTGGCAACTCGATCGCACCGGTCACGTCCGTGGTACGGAAGTAGAACTGGGGACGGTAGTTGTTGAAGAATGGCGTGTGACGGCCGCCCTCGTCCTTGCTGAGAACATAGATCTCGGCTGTGAAGTGGGTGTGGGGCTTGACAGAACCTGGCTTGCACAGCACTTGGCCGCGCTGAACTTCTTCGCGCTTGGTGCCGCGCAGCAAGATACCCACGTTGTCGCCTGCTTGACCTTGGTCGAGCAGCTTGCGGAACATTTCAACGCCTGTGCAGATGGTTTGCAGGGTGTCGGTGATGCCGACGATTTCAATGGCTTCGCCAACTTTGACGATACCGCGCTCAACACGACCGGTCACCACAGTGCCACGGCCAGAGATGGAGAACACGTCTTCCACGGGCATCAAGAAGGCACCGTCGATGGCGCGCTTTGGCTCGGGGAAGTAGCTGTCCATGGCTTCGGCCAGCTTGAAGATGGCGCCTTCACCCAGGTCACCCTTGTCGCCTTCCATGGCGAGCTTGGCAGAGCCGTGGATGATAGGGGTATCGTCGCCTGGGAAGTCGTACTTGGAGAGGAGTTCGCGAACTTCCATTTCCACGAGTTCGAGCAACTCAGCGTCGTCCACCATGTCGCACTTATTCAGGAACACGATGATGTGGGGCACGCCCACTTGGCGAGCCAAGAGGATGTGTTCACGGGTCTGAGGCATGGGGCCGTCAGCAGCAGAGCAAACCAGGATCGCACCGTCCATCTGGGCGGCGCCGGTGATCATGTTCTTCACATAGTCAGCGTGGCCTGGGCAGTCAACGTGAGCGTAGTGGCGGTTGGCCGTTTCGTACTCAACGTGTGCTGTGTTGATGGTAATGCCGCGTGCTTTTTCTTCGGGCGCTGCGTCGATCTGGTCATAGGCTTTAGCCTGACCGCCGAACTTAGCTGCCAGCACGGTGGTGATGGCCGCCGTCAGGGTTGTTTTGCCATGGTCCACGTGACCGATGGTGCCCACATTGACGTGGGGCTTGGTACGTTCAAACTTTTCTTTTGCCATTTTTCATCCTTGAAAGAACAATGCCCGTGTACGGTTTAATGTCTGCACATCGCTGCTGACTCCTTCGCCACGGGCAGCGAAGGGCGCGATGTCGCAGACAGACTCAACTAATCTGAGGTAACAGAACAAGTCGCTTCGCAACTTGGTCTGTCACCTGGACGTTATTTTGTCCGCGCAGCCACAATGGCTTCAGCAACGTTACGGGGAGCTTCAGCGTAGTGCTTGAACTCCATCGTGTAAGTTGCGCGGCCTTGCGACATGGAACGCAGCGTTGTGGAATAGCCAAACATTTCAGACAGGGGCACTTCTGCCTTGATGGCCTTACCGCCACCGACCATGTCGTCCATGCCCTGGACCATGCCGCGACGTGAGGACAAGTCGCCCATCACGTTACCAGCGTAGTCTTCTGGGGTTTCCACTTCCACAGCCATCATGGGTTCCAGAATCACGGGCTGGGCCTTGCGGCAACCTTCTTTGAAACCGAAGATGGCGGCCATCTTGAACGCCATTTCGTTCGAGTCCACATCGTGGTACGAACCGAAATGCAACGTAACCTTGACGTCCACCACAGGGTAGCCAGCCAACACGCCTTGACCCAAAGCTTCGATCACGCCCTTTTCCACCGCAGGGATGTATTCGCGAGGAACCACACCGCCCTTGATGGCGTCAACGAACTCAAAGCCCTTGCCAGCCTCTTGGGGCTCAACCTTGAGCACCACGTGGCCGTATTGACCCTTACCACCGGATTGACGAACGAATTTGCCTTCGGCTTCTTCGACGGTCTTGCGGATGGTTTCGCGGTAGGCCACTTGAGGCTTGCCGACGTTAGCTTCCACGCCGAATTCGCGCTTCATGCGGTCAACGATGATTTCCAGGTGCAGTTCGCCCTGACCACCAATGATGGTCTGGCCGGATTCTTCGTCGGTTTGCACGCGGAAAGAAGGATCTTCAGCGGCCAGGCGGTTCAGAGCAATGCCCATCTTTTCCTGGTCAGCCTTGGTCTTTGGCTCAACAGCTTGGCGAATCACGGAGTCAGGGAACACCATGCGCTCCAGCGTGATCACAGCGTTTGGATCGCACAGGGTTTCGCCTGTGGTTACGTCTTTCAAACCCACGCAAGCGGCGATGTCACCGGCGCGGATTTCGTCCACTTCTTCGCGGTTGTTAGCGTGCATTTGCACGATACGACCGATACGCTCTTTCTTGCCGCGCACAGCGTTGTAAACGGTATCGCCCTTTTTCAGAACGCCGGAATACACGCGAACGAAGGTCAACTGGCCCACAAACGGGTCGGTCATCAACTTGAACGCCAATGCAGCGAACTTTTCGTTGTCGTCTGCTTTACGGGTGATTTCTTTTTCGTCTTCGTCAAAGCCCTTGATGGCTTTCACGTCCAGAGGAGAGGGCATCAGCTCGATCACAGCGTCCAGCATGCGCTGCACGCCCTTGTTCTTGAACGCAGTACCGCACAGCATCGGCTGGATTTCGCCAGCGATGGTACGGGTACGCAGACCAAAAGTGATCTCTTCTTCGGTCAAGTCACCTTCTTCAAGGTACTTGTTCATCAACTCTTCAGAGGCTTCAGCGGCAGCTTCAACCATCTTCTCGCGCCACTCTTTTGCGGTTTCCAGCAAGTCAGCGGGGATTTCTTCGAAGTTGAACTTCATGCCTTGAGAGGCTTCGTCCCAAATGATGGCCTTCATCTTGCGCAGATCAACCACGCCAGTGAAGTGCTCTTCAGCACCAATGGGGATCACGACGGGCACAGGGTTGGCCTTCAGGCGCAACTTCATTTGCTCAACGACTTTGAAGAAGTTGGCGCCGGTGCGGTCCATCTTGTTTACAAAGGCCAAACGTGGCACTTTGTACTTGTTAGCCTGACGCCAAACTGTCTCGGACTGAGGTTGCACGCCACCCACAGCGCAGTACACCATGCAAGCACCGTCCAGCACGCGCATGGAACGCTCCACCTCAATGGTGAAGTCCACGTGGCCGGGGGTGTCAATGATGTTAATGCGGTGCTCAGCGAAAGAAGCGTCCATGCCCTTCCAGAAGCAGGTGGTGGCCGCAGAAGTGATCGTGATGCCACGCTCTTGCTCTTGCTCCATCCAGTCCATGGTGGCAGCACCGTCGTGAACTTCACCAATCTTGTGGTTCACGCCAGTGTAAAAAAGAATACGCTCGGTCGTTGTGGTTTTGCCGGCGTCAATGTGCGCAGAAATACCAATGTTGCGGTAGCGCTCAATGGGGGTATTGCGAGCCATGAAGGATCCTTAATGATCAAAATAAATGCACTACGCCGACCAAAAATGGCCCGGCGTAGCGAGCGGGCCTCAGGCTAGGCGCATCGCCGCTGACAGTGCCCTAAGGCACGGCAAGGCGATGTAACGACGCTTGAGGGCCGCGCAGTAGCCGCTTTTAGAAGCGGAAGTGGGAGAAGGCCTTGTTGGCTTCAGCCATGCGGTGAACTTCATCACGCTTCTTCATGGCGCCGCCACGGCCTTCGGTTGCTTCGAGCAACTCGTTGGCCAAGCGCAAAGCCATGGACTTTTCGCCACGCTTCTTGGCGGCTTCTTTCAACCAGCGCATGGACAAAGCCAGGCGACGCACAGGGCGCACTTCCACTGGCACTTGGTAGTTAGCACCACCCACGCGGCGGGACTTCACTTCCACCATGGGCTTGACGTTGGCGATGGCAACTTCAAAAGCTTCCATCGGGTTCTTGTCAGGGTGCTTCTTTTGGATCTGCTCCAGAGCGCCGTAAACGATGCGCTCTGCAACAGCCTTCTTACCACCTTGCATGATCACGTTCATGAATTTGGCAAGTTCAACATTGCCGTACTTGGGATCCGGCAGAATTTCACGTTTAGGGACTTCGCGACGACGTGGCATTTTTCACCTCTTAATTGCTTCAGTTGGCGTTCTTGCGAACACCGCGAGAGTTAATGAATAAGACTCTCACTTACTCGACCCGAACATTGGGTCACTACGTTTATCTGTTGCGCCACGCAACAAACAAACACCTTGAATACATTGCAAACCGAAAAGCTTACTTAGCCTTTGGCTTTTTAGCGCCGTACTTTGAGCGAGACTGCTTGCGGTCTTTCACGCCTTGCAAGTCGAGCGAACCACGCACGATGTGGTACCGCACACCTGGCAAATCCTTGACACGACCGCCGCGAACCAGCACAACGCTGTGTTCTTGCAAGTTGTGGCCTTCACCGCCAATGTACGAAATGACCTCAAAACCGTTGGTCAGGCGCACTTTGGCAACCTTACGCAGAGCGGAGTTAGGCTTCTTAGGCGTCGTGGTGTACACACGGGTGCACACGCCACGGCGCTGGGGAGAGTTCTGCATCGCAGGACTCTTTGATTTGATCGTTTCGACCTCACGGCCTTGACGAACTAGCTGGTTAATAGTTGGCATTTAAATAAACGTCCCTTAAACGTTAAAACTGAATCGCCCTGCTTTTGCCTCGCGGCAAACCCAAACAGAAGCGAAAACGTGAAACCCTTCGGAAATTCCGAAAAGCCTTCTAGTATAGCCTTGACCTAGGGTTTACGCAAATTTGGCACAAAACCTTATTTGATCCAGAGGCGAATGGCATCCCAGGCGCGGCCCAGAACACCTGCTTGCTCGACTGAGGCCAGCGCCAGTAAGGGCACGTCAAGCATGGGTTTGTCGTCGATGCTGACCTTCAGGGTCGCCACTTGTTGGCCCTGGACAAAGGGTGCCACCAGCGGGTCGGGGCGCTCAATTTGAGTTTTGACTTTGGCGGCAGCGCCTGCAGGCACTGACACCACAATGGCTTGCGGACGACCAATTTTCAGTTGGTTTTCTTTGCCTTTCCAAACATTGGGCGTGGCAACGGGTTGATTGGCATCAAACAGCTTGACGGCTTCAAAAGCGGTGTAGCCCCAATTCAGCAACTTTTGAGATTCGTTGGCACGGGCGTTTTCGCTGGAGGCTCCCAAAACGACAGACAACAAACGGCGTGGCCCGGGCGTATTGTTGGTACCCAGGTTTGGAAACTCGCGCTTGGCCGTTGCAATCAGGCAAAAACCCGCAGCGTCGGTGTGCCCCGTCTTGAGGCCGTCGACGGTAGGGTCTCTGAACAACAGCAGATTACGGTTGCTGTCGTTGGCAGCGGGTGTGCCCGCATAGCGGTATTTTTTGATGGCGTAGTAGGCCACATAATCCGGAAAGTCCTGCATCAACCGTGTGGCCAGCACGCTCAAGTCGCGCGCCGTCGTGGTGTGGCCTGCTTCGGTCAAACCTTCAGGATTCTTGTATCCGGTGGATTTCATGCCCAGGGCTTTGGCCTGCTCATTCATCATTTGGACAAATCGTTCGACATTGCCCGCCACACCTTCTGCCAGTGCGACGGTCGCGTCATTGCCCGACTGAACGATCATTCCCTTGATCAAATCCTCCACAGGCACTTGCATCTTGGGGTCAATGAACATGCGCGAGCCCGGCATCTTCCAGGCTCGGTAGCTGACAGGCAGCTTTTGTTGCAAGTTGAGCTTATTGGCACGCAAGGCGTCAAACACCAAGTAGGCCGTCATCAATTTGGTCAGTGAAGCGGGCTCTACGGGTGAGTCAATGTCTTTTTCAGCCAAAAACTGGTTGGACGTGACATCCAGCAAGAGGTAGGCGCGAGCCGCGATTTCTGGCGGTTGAGGCATTTGGGCCTGGGCCTGAACGGAGGCATGGGCCAAGGCAAAGGCGCTGCAAGCGCCCAGCAGCACACGCTTGAGCGAGAGCGAAAAATTCATGAATACAACAGTCAAAAAGGAAAAATCAAACCAGATGGCGAACCACAAGGCTTTTCAGAAGCGGCAATTGTCCGTGAAAGAAGTGTCCCCCTGCTGGCACCACGGTAATCGGCAGCACTTGGGGGCGGGCCCAGTCCATCACTGAGGCCAGCGGTACCGTGTCGTCGGCCTCGCCATGTACGACCAAGGTGCGCTCGTGAAGTTCCGACGGCACGGGAGTGACTTGAAACCGTGACGCAGCCGTGCCCACCAAAACTATCTTTTCTATAGCACGATGTGCCGCCAGTTCTGCCACAACGTGGCTTGTGACATATGCGCCGAACGAAAAGCCCGCCAGCGCAAGCGACCCAGCGCCGGCAAAGTGGGATATCACCGATTGCATGTCCTGTGCCTCACCGCGCCCCTCGTCGTAAACCCCCGCGCTTTCGCCCACACCGCGAAAGTTAAACCGCACCGCCTGCCAGCCACACTGCACAAACGCCCTTGCCAAGGTCTGCACCACTTTGTTGTCCATGGTGCCGCCAAATAGCGGGTGCGGGTGAGCAATCACGGCCACACCTTTGACCCTTGAATCCGCCGCAGGTGAATCCACCAGCACGGCGATCTGCCCTGCTTGCCCCTGGCAAACGTGGCGCTCGGTCTGTGCGTTCATGCTCAACGGCCCAAGTGCGTGGGCGTTACCAGGCGCTCCACTACCTTGCCGTTCTTCAGATGCGATTCAACAATCTCATCAATATCGCTTTTGTCGACGTACGTGTACCAGACCGCCTCTGGGTACACCACGGCCACGGGCCCAGCGGCGCAACGGTCCAGGCATCCCGCCTTGTTGACTCGTACCTTGCCGGCACCTGCCAAGCCAGCTGCCTTGACTTGCGCCTTGCAGTGGTCAAAACCTTCTTGGGCGGCATGGCGCGCGCAGCATTCCTGGCCACCATCGCGTTCGTTCAGGCAAAAGAAAATGTGGCGCTCGTAATAGTGCTGCGCGTGCGGCACTGCAGGATGCGAGAGGTTTGGGGTAGGCGTCGTGTTCTGGGTCATGCCCAGATTTTAGGTGCGACCATAGCCTGAACTGCGCGACATCACTCTTCTGACCATCACCAACAGTGTCATATAGGGCCAAAGCCAACCCAGCCACTGCGCCAAGCCCAAAAACCGAATGAAGCGCCCTTGCTCCCAGGTTTGCAAGGTTTGTGTGAAATACACACTGACGGCGGAGGGGTTCAAAACGCCGGCATGCACCACCAGCGCCAGTAACAGTAGGACAACGCACATTTCCTTCGGCATGGGCAGCAGCACGGCCGCAACTGCAAAACCAGCCACTAGGCCCACCTGCGCGGGTAAGTCGAGCCACGCCCACGCATGCGTTGGCCCCGCGCTCAGTGCAGCGGACATCGCGGTCACGGTGATCCCCAGCAAAATGACCACCATCAACAGAATCGCCCTGCGCCAAAGCGTGCGCACGACGCTGTACCCCAGCAAACAAGGTAGCAGCAAACCCAGCGCAATGCACAGCACCTCTAGCGCAGGAATCAAGGGCTGATACTCCACATCCCGAACGGGAAGCCATGCCAAAAATGGAGTCTGCTGCAGCGACGCGGCCAAAGCGCCTTCCAGCCGCTCCATGATCTGACCTAAACCAAATGGCACAGGGACTGGAAAGAACAGGGCACATGGCCAAAGCGCCAGCAAAACCAGTTCAAATTTGGCACGTGGCTCAAACCAACTGGCTCGAAACCGACTCCAGTGCACCAGCAGCCCCATTTGCTCCAGGCGCGCCGCCATCAGTGCACCCGCACCGCCGCCCAAAATATTGGTCACCAGATCCAGGCTCGACGGCACCCGCTTAGGCAGATAGCTCTGGATCGTCTCCATCATGAACGACAGCAGCGTGACAAATACGATGGCCCTCAGTGCTGCGGCCCATGCATGCCCGTGACCCAGGCTGCGCATTTGCGCCACACACAACAAGAACCCTAAGGGTATGTAGCCCAAAATATTGCTGATGATGTCAAACCGCGACAAGTACCAAGGCGGGGCACTCACGGCAAACGCCCAAGGTGCAATGCCTTGGGAACGCCAGTCCGCAAAAGGATACAGGCTGGCGTACACCACCAGCGCCACGTACACCAGCGCCAGCGGCCAAGCAGAAGTCTTGCTTAAGGACACTGCAATTTAGAAAGGTTTGACAACGACCAGAATCACTGCGGCGATCAGCAGCAGCACGGGCAGCTCGTTGTACCAGCGGTACCAGACGTGGCCGTGTTTGTTTTCGCCCCGCATGAATCTGCCCAGCGTTCGGGCGCACAAAAAGTGATACACCACTGCCAGCAGCACGATGCCTAGCTTGGCATGCATCCAGCCGTTGCCTGGCCCCCAACCAATGCCGTAACCTGCCCAAAGCCAAATGCCTAAACCCAGCGCAGGTACCGCCAGCATGGTCGTGAAGCGCAAGAGCTTGCCCGCCATCAACATCAAGCGTTCATGCTCGGCCACCGACCCGGCATCCACCATCGCCAAATTGACAAAAATACGCGGCAGGTAGAACAGGCCAGCAAACCAGCTGGCCACGAACACGATATGAAAAGATTTGATCCAAAGCATGCCCCGAGTGTAAAAGCGTGAGCATGCGAAAAGTACCGGCGAAAAAAAACCCCGACTTTTAGATCGGGGCTCCAATGCCTATTGCTTTTACACATTCGGCACCCGCTCAGGGAGGAAAAGCGGGGAGTAGCACGCTACCCATCCATAATGTAACCATTTGTATCGTCTGCATCAAGCGCACAATTGAGGTCTTTTCTAGGTACTAGCCCGAATACTTGTATGAACGCTGCTGTCCCCCCCCTGCCCGCCTTTCCTGCTGCCCGCCCTCGCCGTTTGCGTCGCGACACCTTTACGCGCAATTTGGTGCGGGAGAACGCAGTTACAGCGCACGACCTGATCTACCCTGTGTTTGTGCTGGACGGCAGCAATCGGCGAGAAGCCGTCAAATCCATGCCCGGCGTTGAGCGCCTGAGCCTGGACCTGCTGCTGCCCGTCGCGCAGCGCTGCGTGGAGTTGGAAATCCCCGTGATGGCACTGTTCCCGGTGATTGATGCCTCGCTCAAAACCCCCGATGGCAAAGAAGCCATGAACCCCGACGGCCTGGTGCCGCGCGTGGTGCGCGAGCTCAAGAAACAGTTCCCTGAACTGGGCGTGATGACCGATGTGGCACTTGACCCCTTCACCAGCCACGGCCAAGACGGCTTGCTCGATGACACCGGCTACATCCTGAACGACGAAACCGTCGCCGTGCTGGTGCAGCAGGCCCTTTGCCAAGCAGACGCGGGCGTAGACATCGTCGCCCCCAGTGACATGATGGATGGCCGCATTGCCGCTATTCGCACCGCGCTAGAAGCCAAAGGCCACATCCACACCCGCATCATGGCCTACAGCGCCAAGTACGCCAGCGCCTTTTACGGCCCGTTCCGCGATGCGGTTGGCTCAGCAGGCAACCTGGGCAAAAGCAACAAAAAAGTCTACCAAATGGACCCTGGCAATACCGACGAAGCCCTGCGCGAGGTGGCGCTAGACATTGCCGAAGGTGCCGACATGGTCATGGTCAAGCCTGGCATGCCTTATCTGGACGTGGTGCGCCGCGTGAAAGACCAGTTCGCCATGCCCACCTTCGCTTATCAGGTGAGCGGCGAATACGCGATGCTCAAAGCCGCCGCCCAAAACGGCTGGCTGGACCACGACGCCGTGATGATGGAAAGCCTGCTGGCTTTCAAACGCGCTGGCGCAGATGGCGTGCTGACCTACTTTGCCATTCAAGCCGCAGAGCTGCTGCAAAAACGCTGACCTGATTGCCCCGGCCCGTCATGCAGATTGTTGAATTTTCCGCCGATTCGCTGCGTTTTGCCGACGCCTTGCCGACGACACCGCCCACCAGCGGTTTCGTCTGGGTGTATCTGGACAGGCAAGACTTTGCGCAGCACCAAGACAGCTTGCAACGCGTCGCACAGGCGATTGGCGGCTCGCAGTTGCTGGACCTGCATTGCAAGGATTTGGCCAACCCCGCACACCCCTCGCACTACGACTACACCTCGGTGTATGACATGGTCATCTTCCGGCGCCTGGCCACACAGGCCGAAGCGGCGAGCGAAGACCAAGCAGCACCGCAGAAAGCGGGAATCCAGGCGTTTCATCAGATCCGATCACGTGCCGTGGGATTTGCGATTTTTGACCGCTTACTGATCAGCGTGCACCCCCCAGGCTGCTATGCCGCCAAGTCTTTCATTGACCGATTTTTAGCCGACGCCAAACTCAGCGTAGACGCCAATACGGGCCGCAGCCGCATCCCCAGTAGCCCCGCCGATTTAGTGCTGCGCTCCGTCAACACCATGGTCGACAGCTACCTGGATGTGCGCAAAGACCTGGCCGCCCAACTGGACCACTGGCAAAGCGAACTCCTCAAGCCCTACAGCCGGTTCACCGACTGGAACGCACTCATGGCCGCACGCAGCCAACTGCACGTGCTGGAGGACCTGTGCGATGAACAACACGACGCTATGCAGGAATGGCTGGACAGCCTGCGCGAGCAGCCCATGGCATCGTTTGACGCTGACCACCAATTGGCCCACACGAAACGCGATTTGCTGGTGGCCCGCGCACGGGACGTGATCGAGCACATCGAACGCGTCATGCACCATGCCCGCAGGCTGGAGCAGTCGGCAGAGACCGTCGTTCAAGTGCACTTCAGCGCGCAAAGCAACCGCACCAACGACATCATGCGCACACTCACGGCCATCACAGCCGTGTTTTTGCCACTGAACCTGATCACTGGTTTTTTTGGCATGAACTTTGAGGTCTTCCCCCTCTTGCATCGCCCCAACGCCCTGTGGTGGACCCTTGGTGCCATGGTGAGCATTGCCGTTCTGCTGGGCTTGATATTCTGGCGAAAGCGCTACTTGGCCCGTACCCGAGGCTAAGGCAATCGCCTTCCTTTTTCCAAATCATTTGTGTCTAGGCGCAAAGCCGAAGACAGTGCTGTAGCACGGCAAGGCAAAGCAACAACGACACGGATGATCTGGAAATGGAATCAGACCCAAGGTTGCGATAAGTGCTCTGCAGCAAACACTCGCTGTACAGCGGGTCGCGCCAACATGCGCTGCAAGTACGGCCCCAGATGCGGCCAGTCGCGAGCCGGTAATTCGTTCTGGAAACCCCGCGTCCAGCGGCACAGCGTCAGCACATAGGCATCCAGCGCGGTGTAGCTTGCCCCCATAAACCAGTCGCGGCCCGGCAAACCATGATGGCCTGCCAATTCAGAATCCAATTGCGCCAGCAGGCCCGCTACCTTGGCCTCCGCATGGCGTTGGAGTTCTTCCTGCGCTGCTGTGCTTTTCGCGTCAAGCCAGCGCGTCGGGTAAAAGTAGATCATCAGCGCAGCCTGCAGCGTATTGGTCAGCCACATCAGCCACTTGTAAAAATGCGCCCGCTCCGTGCTGCCCAGCGCCGGCACCAAGCCAGCCTGCGGATGCGTATCGCAAAGGTGCAGCACGATGGCCGCAGTCTCAAACAGGACCAAGTCCCCATCCGTCAGCACCGGTATGGTCCCGTTGGGGTTAAGCATCAAATAGGCCGGGGTCTTGTGCGCATCGACTGTGCGGTCAACCAGCGTGCGCTGGTAGGTCACCCCAAGCTCTTCAAGAACGATGTGAGGCACCATGCTGGCGGTGCTGGGGTAGTAGTGCAGGTTAAGCATGGCGCAACTGTACGCGAATGAACCACTGGCTTTGAAAGACAATTCAGGCATGCACGACTCAACGCACCTCGCCCCCATCTTGTCAAGCCTGCGCGAAGCGCAGCAGGCGCTCAACACACTGTTGTCGAACCAGAAAACCTTGGGCGATATCGCCCGTGCGGCCGATCTTCTGATCAATGTCTTTCAGGCCAATGGCCGCGTCTTCTCCTGCGGCAATGGCGGCAGCATGTGCGACGCCATGCATTTTGCCGAAGAACTCACGGGCCGCTATCGCGACGACCGCGCGGCCCTGCCCGCCACTGCCATCAGTGATGCTGGCCACCTCAGCTGCGTTGGTAACGACATGGGCTACAACGAAGTGTTTTCGCGCTACCTGGAAGCCCATGGTCGTCCGGGAGATTGCCTGGTGGCCTTGAGTACCAGTGGCACCAGCAAAAACGTGATCCGCGCCGCCGAAGTGGCAAAGCAACGGGGCATGCACACCATTGTGCTCAGTGGACGCTCAAGCCCAATGCTGGAAGCCTTGGCTACCCTCTACATCAATACACCCGGCGGCCAGTATGCGGACAGAGTTCAAGAACTGCACATCAAGGTCTTGCACATCTTGATTGAATTGGTCGAGCGCAAGCTGTTCCCCCAAAACTATGCCGCAAACTGATGTCGATCTATCAAGTCCCAACACCTACAACACCATGACACCCAGCAACATCATCCGCCTACGCCCTCAGCCTCAGTGGTCTGACGCCGTGATCCATCAACAAACGGCTTATTTTGTGGAAGTGCCCGAAAGCGGCACCGATATCACCAGCCAAACGCAAGCCCTGCTGGCCCAAGCTGAGCGCACCTTGGCCGATGTGGGCTCCAGCAAAGCGCATCTGTTAATGGCCACGATCTACATCAAACACATGAGTGACCGCGCTGCCCTGAACGCCGCCTGGCAAGCTTGGCTGCCCGAAGGCTGCGCGCCCGCCCGCGTCTGCGTCAGCGCGGAAATGGCCAGCCCGGACTATTTGCTGGAGGTGGCTTTTGTGGCGGCTGTAGCCTAAGGCTGCGGCGGCAATCCAAACAAAACCGCGCCATTGTTCCAGGCGATACCACGGGCAATCTCAGGTGGCAAATCGCCCAGCCAGACACGGTAGCCTTGCATCAACTCGTCGTAATACTGCCAGCGCTGGTTGACCCAGGTGTCTGAGCCAATCAAAAAGCGCGCGGGGTACTTGAGCATCAGCGCACGCCATTCCGGGCACAGCTTGCCGCCGTCGCACGTCAACCCAGGTCGGTACGACAGTTCGCCCATCAGCCCGGGGTATTGCGCCAACAGTTGGTCCACCCGCGCAGGGTCTGCGCCACCAATGCCGGTGTGCGCCCAAACCAGCCGCGCCTTTTGGCCTTTGCTGGGCGTATTGGCCATCAGCAGGTCAATCGCGCGATCATCTACATGGGCCAGCACGACGAGGTGGCGCTGCTCTGCCAAGGCCATCAGCTTCTTGGCCACAGGCCCATTGGCATTGGCGCTGTCGTAGAGGTGGAATTCGCCTATGCCCTTGTAAGGACCGGCGGCCGTACCTTGGGCAAGCTCGGCCAGCACCATGTCATAAATGCTGTCGTCACGAAACCAGTTGTCGTAGTCGGCGCGGTTGCGGTACAGGCGAACCAAGGGCACCACCGTCACCCCAGCCTTGGCGGTCAAAGGCGACGCCGCCAGCGCCTTGCTGCCGTCGTTGGGACGGGAATTGGCCACGATGGCTTGCACACCGTTGCGCTGCATGCGGGCCAGCACATCCTCGAGCGGATGCGGCCCGGTGCTGCCGTTCCAGGCCTCCTGGTTGTAGTGCAGGTGGGCGTCCAGCAAGGGGCCGCTATAGCCAACTGCATGCGCAGTTAGCCCTGTCGCCACAAAATTCATAGCAATAAAAGCATATCTGCATTGCCGAAACCAGGTATTTAGCTTCATAAATTGCCTCAATCGCCCTTGATGTTGCCGTCCTTGATGACCTTAGCCCACTTGTCGCTCTCGGCGCGGATTGCGGCGCTGGCTTCTTCGGGCGTGGTGTACATCGCCACCGCTCCTTGGGCCAGCATGCTGTCGCGCACTTCGGCCTGTTGCAGGATGCCTTTGAGCGCGCCATTGAGCTTGCCCACCACGGCAGCAGGGGTGCCCGCCGGGGCCAGGATGCCGAACATCGAGCTCACTTCAAAGTCCTTGAGCCCCGCCTGCGCCGCCGTGGGCACACCGGGTAAGGTGCCCACGGGTTGTGCCGTGGCGGTTGCCAGCGCACGCAGCTTGCCGGACTTGATCAGCTGCAAAGCTGCAGGCGCCGTCTCGACCATGCTGCTGACCTGCCCGCCGACCAGATCGTTCATCGCCGGGCCGCTGCCTTTGTAGGGCACGTGCAGCATGCTCACGCCCGCCATGCGCTGGAACAATTCACCTGCCAAGTGCTGGGGCGAGCCGTTACCCGCTGACGCAAAGCTCAAGGTGCCGGGCGCCGCCTTGGCCAGGGCAATCAACTCTGACAGGCTGTTGGCCTTGACGCTTGGGTTGACCACAAACACCAGCGGCACCACGCCCACCACGGCCACAGGCGCAAAGCTCTTGTCGATGTCAAAGCCCGTAGCTGCCGTGCCATACAGATTGGCATTGATCGAATGGCTGGTCAGTGCCCCCATCAACAGCGTGTACCCATCAGGGGTTGACTTGCCGACCGCTGCCGCGCCAATGCTGCCCGCAGCGCCTGCCCTGTTGTCCACCACCACTTGTTGGCCCAACACACCCGAGAGTTTTTGCGCCATCACCCGGCCAATCACATCGGTGGCGCCACCCGGCGGGTAGGGAACAACCAGTTTGATCGGGCGGCTGGGGTAATCCTGCGCCGCAGCGGGCACAGCCCCAACCCCCACCAACAGGCTCAGCAGCGTGAGCGATAGACCCCGGCGAACGTTACATGCATTCAAGTGTGTCTCCTGGCTGTTTGACACACTGTAATGGAAATCAGTTTCTTTCTTCTACATACCGCTTCAGGTTCGCCAGGGTCACAGGCAGCCCGGTTTTCAAAGGCTTGCCCACCATGTGCATGAGCAGCGCCCTGGCCCAGCCAGAAAACGTTACCCGGTGCATGACCTCCACGCCTTGGGCCACGGGGGTGAGGACATGCTCAAACGTCATTTTGCTGCCCAGCACCGGACTTTGCACGGTGAAGCCGCCTCCCGGCGTCACCTCGGTCACCATCAGGCTGATCGCCAAGCCCTTTGGCGGACGCAGACTGCCCATGGTGCCCACGGCGAAAGGCCCGTCGAGCTGGGCGGACCGGGTGTCTGGGTCCCACAGATGCCAATGGGCGACATCGGCATAGACAGCCTGGATAGCCTGGGGACTGGCGGAGATCCGGATGTTGGCTTGTACAGAATAGGTCTTCATAGGCACCTATTCTGCAAGCCTTAGCGCTCAGGCGTATTGGATAAATCCGACACCGCGCCCACACCGGGCAGCAAGCGCGGCACCAAGGCGTTGGCGCCGATATGCAACGCATGCAGACCTGCTTTTTGGCCGCCCCCTGCAGCGCGCGCAGGCGTGATGCCGGCCAGATCGCGGTAGTCGCGCAGCATGTGGGACTGGTCGCTGTAGCCCGCGTCCAGCGCATGTTCTGCCCAATCTGCCTGCGCCGCCTTTGGGATGCGCGCCGGGTTTGCGATGCCAAGCTGGGCACTTTGGTGCAAGCGCACCAAGCGCTGCAGAAGTTTGGGCGTGACCCCCAGTTGATGCTGGCAAGCCCGCTGCCAGCGCCGGGCATGCCAACCTGAAGGCACCAAACTACATCCGTCCCACTGCTGCAAGGTGGCCAGAAATGCAAAGGCCCCTGGCGTTGGGCGCACGTTTTTCAAGCGGTGACGCAAGCCTTCCATGAGATCACTCGCCATGGCCTGGTTGCTCAGCGCCGGGGTCAAGTCAGCGGCCTTACCCAACAGGTCTGGCGCAGCAAAAGTGTTCACGAAGTGCTCGGCACCCAAGCCTGTCAACAGCGGCAAGACGCTGGCCACGCACATCAGGCTGGCGCAGACCGCATCGGGTGAGGCCTCAAAACCTTGCGCATGCGTAGCACTGCCCGTGGCATAGCGCATAGGCATCTGGCAACGCTGGCCTTGGCGGTCCACAGACCAAAGCTCTCCACGCAACACGACGGTGCTGATCGCCAAGGTGTGGGCGGGAACGGAAAACTGCGCAGGTTCAACCCCGTCTGCACGCAAGATCGACACCCCTAATGCCCAGGGGGCGAGGTCGGCGTCAACAGGGATGAAGTCGATAGAAATTGCCACTTTAAGCTACTATTTTCATAGCTATAAGTGCTTATTCAATATGCCGAAACAGGCATTTTGAACCACAATTTCATCCGATTATTCCGCCAAATGCTCCGCCAGAAACGCCAAGGTGCGTTCATGCGCGAGCCTGGCGGATGCCGCGTCAAACGAACCACGCTGGTTGCAGTGAAAGCCGTGGTTAGCGGGATACGTCACGATCTGGACTTGAGGCCGGGTTTGTGCATGCACCTTGGCAAAGGCCTCCACCGTGTCAATCGGAATGCCCATGTCTTGTTCGCCAAAGTGGCATAGCACGGGACACCGGGGCTGACGTGCAGGCTCTGTGCCAATCGTCATGCCGCCGCCGTAATAGGGGGCTGCAGCAGACAAGCCGGAGCACAAGGCTGCCGCCCGCCACGTCAGCAGCCCTCCCCAGCAATAACCGAGGATGCCCACTTTGCCACCCGTCACCGCGTGGGCATGCGCAATCGTGGCCTGGATGTCCTGCATCACGCCCGGCGCAGCCAGTGCCTCGACCTTGCCTTTGAGGTCGCGGCCAGCGTTGACATCCTCCGGGGTATAGCCAAGTTCCACGCCTGTCTGAACGCGGTGAAACGTCGCCGGTGCCAGGGCCAGGTAGCCGGCCTGGGCATAACTTTCAGCGACCTCACGGATATGGCTGTTCACCCCAAAAATCTCTTGCAGCACGATCACGGCCGCACGCGGGTTGGTGGCGGGCTCTGCCACGTAAACAGGAAAACGGTGGCCGTCGGCGCCGGTCAGTTGCATGGTGTGGCTCATGTTTGGGTCCTTCTCAATTCCTGCCGTACTCAGGCAGATTGCAGTTTGCGTTGAACAAAGTCCAGGCGGTCCTGGCCCCAGAAAATCTCGCCGTCAATCACATAACTGGGCGCGCCAAACACGCCTCGGTCGATTGACACCTGCGTGTTGGCGTCATAGCGCGCCTGCACCGACGCACCCGGCACCTGTGCCACAGCATCAGCGGACAACTGGCATTCCTCAAGCAAAGCCGCCAGCGTGGCCGGATCAGCAATATTGCGCTCCTGCGCCCAGCAGGCCGTAAGAATCGCCCCCGTCAGCTTCAGCGCCGCATCGCTCCCCAGCGCCATGTCGGTGGCAATGATGAGGCGGGACGCATCATCGCCAGACACTGGAAAGAATTTGGGCTGCACATTCATCGGAATGCCCAAAAAGTCGCTGAAACGCTTGAGCTCCACCAGTCGATACGCCTGCCGCTGCGGTGCACGCTTGCCCAAAGGCAGCCCGCCAGAAATGGGGAAGACCTTGCCCAGGTCCGTGGGCATGACCTGTACGGTCGCACCAGCGTCCTTGGCCATGCGAACGAAACGCTCATGGCCCAGGTAGGTCCAGGGGCTTTGGGGGGCGAGGTGGTATTCGATGTGGTGGGGCATGGTGATTCCAAACTGGGGCGGACAATGAACTCGATGTGAGTAGCCTGATCAGATTTTAGGTCGCATGCCAGCCCACAAGCCGATTCCTGCATACTTGCAAACCCTGCCCCAAATTCACCCCGTCGCCGGAGAACATCATGCCTGAATTGCCCGTCAAAAACATGCTCATCACCGGTGGCAGCCGTGGCATTGGCGCGGCTACCGCCCGCATGGCTGCTGCGCGTGGCTGGCGCGTGGCCATCAACTACACCAGCAATTCAGCTGCGGCAGAAGCGTTGGCCGCTGAGATCAACAACAGCGGCGGCAAAGCCATCACGATCCAGGCTGATGTCGCGGATGAAGCCCAGATACTGCGTATGTTCAAGGCCGTGGACGAGCAACTTGGCCCGCTCACAGCGCTCATCAACAACGCGGGCGTCGTCGATGTCGCGGCCGATGTGGCTGACATGAGCGTGGCGCGCCTTCAGCGCATGTTCAACATCAACGTGATTGGCAGCTTTGTCTGCGCGCGCGAAGCCGTACGGCGCATGAGCACCACGCGTGGCGCGGCAAACTTTGGCGCAGGCTACGGCTTGGGTGGCGTGATCGTCAACCTGTCTAGTGCCGCGTCGCGCTTAGGCTCACCCCACCAGTATGTGGACTACGCCGCCGCCAAAGGCGCAATCGACGTCATGACCATCGGTCTGGCCAAAGAAGTGGCGGTTGAAGGCATCCGCGTGAATGCCGTGCGCCCCGGTCTGATTGAAACCGACATCCACGCCAGCGGTGGCTTGCCTGACCGGGTGCGGGAACTGGCCCACCTGGTGCCCATGCAGCGCGGCGGTACGGCAGACGAAGTGGCCCAAGCCATTCTGTGGCTGGCCAGCGCGGAGGCGAGCTATACGACCATGTCGCTGGTAGATGTATCAGGAGGGCGTTAGGCTATGGCCATGGACTTCAAACCGCTCGTCACCATTTTGGCCATCGTCAACCCGCTGGCCTGCGTGCCCTTCTTCATTCACTACACCCAGGGCATGAACAAAGCGGAGCGGCGGCGCACCATTGAGGTGGCTTCGTTCAGCGCCTTTGTGGTGATTGCCGCTTGCGCCTTGCTGGGTCTGCAAATTCTGGAGTTTTTCAGCATTTCGCTCGCGAGCTTTCAGGTGGGCGGCGGCTTGCTGCTGATGACTTCGGCGCTCTCGATGCTGAATGCGCAACCGGCTGAGGCCCGCTCCAATGCTGAGGAAATGAGCGACACCGCCGCCAAAGCTGCGGCAGGCGCCAGCATCGCCGTGGTGCCGCTCACCATTCCGCTGCTGACCGGGCCAGCCACCATGTCGACGGTGGTGATTTTTGCGGACAAGGCCAAGTCGTATTGGCAGTTGTTCACCCTGGTGGGCTACGGACTGGTGGTGGCGCTGGCGGTGGCGCTATGCTTTTCAATGGCGCAGCCGATTGCCCGTTTGTTGGGCAAAACGGGCATCAATGTGATGACGCGCTTGATGGGGCTGATTCTGGCTGCGCTGGCCGTGGAAGTGATGGCCGATGGTCTGCACACCCTCTTCCCGGTGCTGACAGGGAAGTAAGGGCGGCTAATTCGAGACTTTGAAGCGGGTGCCCGCGTAACTGAAGACCGAACTCTTCACGCCGATTTCTTCCAAACGAAGTTCTGGCCCCATTTGGCTACCCTGGGTCAGCACCTGACCATTGACCACCAGCAGGCGCTGCGCGGGGTTGTCGGAGTAGACCGACCCTGTCACGGATAACTTGGGCACCTTTCGCTGAAGGGCATCGGGCAGCTCTGAGAGCTTGGGCACCTCATGAACCGGTGCCGGGGCGGCGCTCACTGCGGTGTTATTGACGGTGTTATTGGCCGAGTTATTGGCGGCATTAACGGCGGCGTTAACGGCGGTATTCGCTGCTGCGGTAGCGGCAGGCGCAAGGGCTGCAACTGGCGCGCTGACTGTCTCAGTCATGATCGCGGGCTCCGACGCTTTAGCCACGGCTTTGGCAGGCGCAGCCTTCGCGCTATCCATCGCTGGCACCGCCACAGGTTTGAGCACCGGGCTTGGCGCAGACGCGGCGTCCGTCTTGGGCGCAACTTTGGCTTGTGGTTTGGGCGGCACAGGCGCGGCAGGCGGCGGTGCCACGGGTCTCACCGTGTGCGGTGTGATCACCGTTTGCGAAGCTGCAGGCTGGGGAATGCTCACGCCAGCAACCTGAACCGGCGCTGTGCGATGCGTTGCCCAATAGGCCGCACCTGCACCGAATGCAAGCAATGCTGCCCCTAGTGCAATGGGCAAGGCCAAGCGCTTCTTTGCGGGTTCGGCAGGAAGTTTCCCAAGTGGCACAGGCTCTTGCAGCAAATGCAGACCCGGCGCAGCACCCTGTTGGCGCTGAGCGTCTGCGCGTTTGAGGGCATCAAGTATGTAGGACATGGGCGGCTTAATAAGGCTTGCGCTTGGGGGTAGGCCGACTGCTGGGCGAAGACGCCGCTGGTGCAGCGGGTACGGCGGCGGACGTGGCGGCAGACACAGCAATAGCAGGAGAAGCGGCAACGGGCGCTGATTCTGCTTTCTGTTGAGAGATTGCTGCTTGAGCGGACTTGTCCGGCGGCTGACGCCACAGCATCCACATGGCCGTCAAGCCAATCAGCACAGCCGCCACTGCCCCGACCAGGTAATGCGCTTGGCGCTGGCGCTGGGAAGGCGGTGGCTTCTTGCCCAAGACTTCGGCTGCGGCCTTCTCCACCACATCACTGTTGACCTGTTGCAGACACTGCGACCAGGCGCCCAGCAGCGCACGGTCGCACAACTGGTTGATGCGGCGCGGCACCCCTTCGGCCAGCCGGTGGATGCGCCGCAACGATGCAATGTCAAACGGCATGAGTCCTACATGGCCTGCCACCGCCATGCGGTGCGCCACATAGTGCAAGGATTCGTCCTCGGTCAGCGCGTTCAAGTGAAACCGGGCCACCACGCGCTGGTCAAGTTGCTCTAGCTCTGGCAAGGCCAGCATGTCACGCAACTGCGCCTGACCAATCAGCACAATTTGCAGCAGCTTGCGCTCAGAGGTTTCCAGATTGGTCAGCAGGCGCAACTGCTCCAGCACATCAACGCCCAGGTTCTGGGCTTCGTCGATGATCAGCACGCTGGTCTTTCCCGCGGCGTGGCTGTCCAGCAAAAAGGTATTTAAGCGGTCAATGTAAAACTTGACCGTAGGCACCTGGTTGCTCTCCAGGTTAATGGGAATGTGGAACTCTTCACATACCGTTTGAAGCAGTTCAACCGCGCTGAGCTTGGGGTTGAAGACGTAGGCCACATGGCAGTTGGCGGGGATGTGCTCCAGCAAGCAGCGGCAAATCGTGGTTTTTCCGGTGCCCACCTCACCCGTCAGCAGCACAATGCCGCCGTCTGCACCGCCGCCCTGGCCATCGGTGCCGGTCAAGCCAAACATCAGGTGTGCCAAAGCCTCCCGGTGGCGCTCGCTCATGAAGAGAAAGCGCGGGTCAGGGGCAATAGAAAACGGGTCTTGGGTCAGGCCAAATTGGCGCGCGTACATGGGGCAAAGCATAACGCCCACGCAGGCCAAAAGAATGGGCAAAAAAATAGCCAGGAGTCACCTGGCTATTTATCCATCATTTGCACTTAAATTTATAGCAAACTATTGTTTACTGACATGCCGAAATGGGCATTTTTACTCAACAAATCAGTCTGGTGACGAGGCGCTGGCCAGTTCGTCGTTGTTGAACTGCAGGGATTTCACTTCCATGAATTCTTCAATCGCGTAGTGGCCACGCTCACGGCCAATGCCGGATTGCTTGAAGCCGCCTGCTGGGGCGTTCATGTTGAAGCCGCCACCGTTGATATCCACCTTGCCGCACTGCAACTGGCGCGCCACGCGCACTGCACGCGTCATGTCGGCAGACCACACCGCACCGTTCAGGCCGTAAATGGTGCCGTTGGCGATTTGTACGGCTTCGGCTTCGTCCTTGGCGGGCAGGATGGCCAGCACAGGGCCAAAGATTTCTTCTTGCGCAATCCGCATGTTGGAGGTGACGCCGCCGAATACGGTGGGTTTGACAAAGTAGCCTTTGTCAACGCCTGCAGGCATGTCGGTGCCTCCCGTGACCAGCTTAGCGCCGCCCTCTTGGCCGATGCGGATGTAATCCAGCACGCGGTCGCGGTGCTTGCCAAAGGCCAAGGGGCCTTGGGTGGTGGCGGGATTCATCGGGTCACCAATGACGAACTTGCTGACTTCGTCCGCTGCGATCTCCAGCGCCTTGTCATGCAAATGGGCGGGCACGATCATGCGGGTCAGGGCGATGCAGGTCTGGCCTGAGTTCAAGAAGCAGCCTTGGATACCGCCGCGCACGGCTTGCTCAAACGGCGCGTCGTCCAGGATCACGCTGGCCGACTTGCCGCCCAGCTCCAGGGACACTTTCTTGACGGTAGGAGCCGCAGCAGCCATCAGACGACGGCCCGTGGCGGTAGAGCCGGTGTAGGACACCATGTCCACGCCAGGGTGTGTGACCAGGGCTTCGCCCACGTCGATGCCGGTGCCGTTGACGATGTTGATCACGCCTGCGGGAAAACCAATTTCGGCCAGCGCGTCTGCCACAACCATGGAAGTGAGCGGTGCCATTTCACCGGGCTTGGCCACCACGGTGCAACCTGCGGTGATGGCAGGGGCGATCTTGCCAATGAGTAGCATCAGCGGGTAGTTCCAGGCGGTGATGGCTGCCACCACGCCAATGGGTTCACGCACCACGCGCGAATTGCCGATCAGTTCGTTGTGCGATCCTTTGGCCAAAAACTCCATGTGCCCGGCCAGCATCATCAGCGGGCCTTGGGCATGGGCGCGCATCGAGAAGCTGATGGGCGTGCCCATCTCGGTGGTTTCCAGCGCACCAATGGTCTCCAGGCGGGGCTTGAGGGCAGCCACCAGTTTGCCGATCCAGCCCGCGCGCTCGGCACGTGGCATGGCACTCCAGGCCGGGAAAGCTGCGCGGGCAGCCGCCACGGCGGAATCCACGTCGGCCTTGGTGCCCAGGGCGATGGAGCCAAAAGTTGCCTCGGTGTAGGGGTTAACCAAGTCCAGGCGGCCTTGGCCAGCGGCAGCTGTGAATGCACCGTTGATGTAGTGCAGGTGACGCTCGGTCAGGGCTGAGGGAAAGTTGCTCATGGTGCGGTTTCTTCTGTGTTGAAAGTTAATCAGGTATCTGAGGATCAGCGGGCGGTTTTTAAAGCCCAATCGGCGGCGCGCTCACCGATCATGATGGATGGCGCATTCGTATTGCTGGCAGGCAAGGTGGGCATGATGGACGCATCCGCTATGCGCAGGCCTGCCAGACCATGCACACGCAACTGGGTATCCACCACGGCTTCGCCCGCCTTACCCATGCGGCAGGTGCCCACGGGGTGGTAAACGGTCAACCCCGTGCCTTTGGCATAGGCCAGCAGTTCGCTGTCAGACTGCACATTGATGCCAGGGAAGGCCTCGTTCACCACGTAATTCTTGAGCGCGGCTTGGGACGCAATTTTTCGCCCCAAACGCAAGCCTGCGATGGTGACCTGCTGGTCGTATTCATCGGCCAGGTAGTTGGCAAAAATGTCGGGGTGGTCCCAGGCCTGTTTGCCTGTGATGTGACTATGACCACGTGATCGGGGGTACACCGGCCAGTTCAGCAGCGACAAGCCACTGGTCTTGGCCAGCGGAAAGTGCAGCGATCCAGGTTTGGACATGTCGGCCAGCACCGCATTGAGCTGCAGCTTCAGGTCAGCACGGGTGGAGTCCGGTGTGGCGCGCACCGTCATCTGCGTGTTCATGGTGGCCGTGCGCAGCCAGCCATGGCGGGTAAAGAGCCACTTGGCCCCTTGCATCATCCGGATGGGAAAGTTGTGCACGATGTCGTTGATCGTGACCGCACCCTGGGTTTGGTAGCCCACGCAGGTCCGCATGTGGTCCAGCATGTGTTCGCCCACATGCTCGTTGGCCATGCGCACCTCAATGCCCTGGCGCTGCAACACATCGGGGCGGCCAATGCCAGAGCGCTCCAGCAAGGCCGGGGTATGGTAACCCCCAGCGCACAGGATCACCTCGCGCCCCGCGCGCACCTGGGTTCGTGCCACGGCCTGGTCGCCGTCGCGCTTGACGTATTCCACGCCCACCACTTTGCTGCCTTCAAAGACGAGTTTGTCAGCGTAGGCGCCCAGCTCAATGTGCAGGTTCTTGCGGTTGGCTGCGGGCTTCAGGTAAGCGTCGTAAGTGGAGCAGCGCCAGCCGTTGTGGGTATTGGTCTGTAGCCAAGTCCAGCCTTCCACGCTACCGCTGTTGTAATCCTTGGCTGCGGGGTAGCCTGCTTGGGCACAACTGTCTAGAAAGGCTTGGCCCAGTTTTTCGGGCTTGTGGCGATTGATCTGCATGGGGCCGCCATGGCCGCGGGTGGCCGGATCGCCCTCGGGGTAATTCTCGAGCTTTTTGTAAAACGGCTGCACATCGGTCCAGCCCCAGCCCTCACAGCCGCCGTCACGCCATTCGTCCCAGCCCTTGGCGTCGCCAAAGGCCCAGATCATGCCGTTGATGGCGCTGCTGCCGCCCAAACCCAAGCCACGTGGCGAGAACACCTGGTGTCCGCCCAAGGCGGTTTCAGGGCCGCTGGACAGTTGCCACGCGTACTTGGGGTCAGTGGTGAGTTTGGCCACGCCCAGGGGCAGTCGGTGATTGAACGTATCGGTCACGCCGCCGGGCTCCAGCAGCAAGACGGTGAAGCGGCCGTCTTCGGACAGACGCGCAGCCACAGCCGCACCACCAGATCCGGCACCCACTACGATGAAATCAAAGCTTTGGTTTGTATTCATGCCGAAAAGTTTAGACCTGCACGACAGTCCGGATTGACATGCAGTTGTCAATTCACCCCCGTATTCGGGTCAACCCCTAGTCATTGCGCCATAGGACGGCGGCGGAACCGTTAGCATTCAAATCATCAGTAGGACGCCCCCTTGGGGCACTGTGGGAAAGCTGAAGCTATGGCCTTGAAGATATGGGATGACAAAGCACTGATCGCGGTGATGCAGCATGCTTGGCCCGTGCCTGTCTCAAGCGACACGGCCCGGCTGCTGCTGGCGCGCGGCCAAATCCAGCGCGTGCAAACTGCCGAAGTGATCGTGCACCAGGGGGACGTGCCGCGCGGTATCGTGATCATGCTAGAGGGCGCGGCGGCCGTCACCGGCGTAAACACAGGCGGGCGCGAATTCATCTTGTCCATCATCGGGCCGGGCGAGGGCTATGCCTTTGTGCCCTGTTACACCCAAACCCCCGACACCACCAGTTTGGTGGCACGCGAGCCGGTCACTGCCCTGATCGTCCCCACCGAGATCTGGCGGGCCATCAGTGACGAGCGGCCGGATCTGAAAGACGCGGTCATTGGCGTGATGTGTCGGCGCTTTCGCTGGATGACGGACAGCCTGGAGTTTCGCAGCATGGCCCCCGCCATCGCAGCACTGGCACACCGCCTTTACCGCTATGCCGAGCAAATCGCACCCGATGAATATGCCCGACGCGCAACAGATGCGCGCATCGAAGTCAACCTGAGCCAGTCGGCGCTGGCATCCATGCTCAGCCTGTCGCGCCAGCGCACGCACCAGTTGCTGCACAAACTTGAGAAAGACGGCGCTGTCAGCCTGGCTTACGGCCGCATCGTGGTGCGAAACTTGGTCGTCTTGCGTCAGGTGATGGACACAACAGACGCCGACTGACACAGCGCCTGACCCGTGGTTAACCCCTAGCCCGAAATGTCGAACCGTTGACATTCATACTTGCTGGAGAGGCCTAGCATTCAAGCCTGTGTAAATACCGTTTGAATATCGATTGGGCGACAGGACATGAGCAACTCTACGCAATGGCGCAATGGCAATCCAGCTGACAACTTCAAGGGCAAGATTGGCCGCTTGATTGAAGAATCCAGCCCTTGGTGGCCTGAGCCCGTCAAGCCACCGCACGGCGCGCCCAACATCCTGGTGCTGTACTGCGACGATTTGGGTTTCTCGGATGTCGGGTGCCTGGGCGGCGAAATCGCCACGCCCAACATTGACCGGTTGGCCGCTGGCGGCCTGCGTTTCAGCAACTACACGACCGTGCCCATGTGCTCACCCGCACGCGCCGCACTGCTGACAGGCAAGAACCCCCACGCGGTGGGCTGCGGCTGGATCGCCCATGCGCAGCCAGGCTACCCCGGTTACAACAGCGAGATCGCGCCCGACGCGCCGACGCTGCCCGAGATGCTGAAGGCCCAGGGCTACTCCACCATGATGGTGGGCAAATGGCACAACACCTGGGGCCACAACGTGCACGACGCGGCTGATCGCAGCAGCTGGCCGATGCAGCGCGGCTTTGAGCGCTTTTATGGTTTCCTGGACGCTGAGACCAATTACTTCTGCCCCGACCGCATCCTGGACGGCAACCAAGTCGCGCAGATCGACAGCTACCCCGAGGGTTACTTCAGTACCGACGCCTGGACTGACCGCGCGCTGGACTACATGAAGTCGCACGTGAGCAGCGAGCCGCACAAGCCTTTCTTCATGTACATGGCCTTCAATGCGCCCCACATGCCGATTCAGGCCAAGCCCTCAGACCAAGCGCGCTACAAAGGCAAATACGCCGCTGGCTGGGACGCCATGCGCGCCAACCGCGCTGCGCGCCAAACAGAGCTAGGCCTGTTTGACCGCCCGCACCCACTCGCCCCGATGCCCCCAGGCGTGCCCAAATGGGATGACCTGGACGCTGAGCGCAAAGAACTGTTTGCCAATTACATGGAGTTGTACGCTGGCCTGGTGGACAACATCGACCAGAACATTGGTCGCGTGCTGGACTTCCTGGAAGCCTCCGGCCAGATGGACAACACGATCATCGTCTTCAGCTCCGACAACGGCGCATCTGCCGTGGGTGGGCTGGAGGGCACGCCGAACTTCATGGAGATGCGCGAAGGGCGCCCCACCAAACACCCCGATGCGATGGCGGCCCTGCGTGCCGGCATCATGGGCGGGCCGGAGTCGTTGCCCGCTTACCCCACAGGCTGGGCCCAGGTGTCAAACACGCCCTTCTATTACTTCAAACGCACCCCCATGAACGGTGGCATCCGCGTGCCCTTCATCATGCATTGGCCCAAAGGCATTGCGGATGGCGGTGCGGTGCGCAAAGAGTGGATTCACGTGACCGACATCACGCCCACGCTGCTGGACGTGATTGGGCTGCAGCACCCTGACCACATTAGTGACATGGCCTCGCGCAAGCCGGACGGTGTGAGCTTCAAGGCCATGATCAGCAGCGGCCAAGCGCCCACCACACGCAGCAGCCAACACTACGAACTGGAAGCCAACCGCGCCTACATCAAGGACGGCTGGAAGATTGCCTCCCTGCAAACCCGTGGCAACAAAATCGGCAGCCTGGACAACTGGATGCTGTTCAACCTCAAAGACGATCCAACCGAGATGCACGACTTGGCCGCCCAGCATCCTGACAAGGTCAAGGAAATGGAAGCCGCCTTTGACGCCGAGGCCTGGAGCAACAACGTCTATCCGCTCGATGCACGTGCATTGGAGCGCGCCATCACCTTGCCGCCACACATGATTGAAAGCGTCAACACCGAACGGGTGTGCTTCCCTGGCGCGCAAACCATTGGCCGCGTGATCATCTCCCCACTGATTGCTGATCGCAGCTTCAAGATCACGGCCCGGTTTGACTGGCAAGCGGGTCGAGAAGGCGTGGTCTGGGCACTGGGCGAAGCGTTTACGGGTCTTGCCCTCTACGTGACAGAAGGCAAAGCCTTGCTGGTGTACCACCGCTGGATGAATCCGCTGGATCTGCCACTGATGACACTGAAGCCAGGCAAACAAACCCTGGCCTTGGAGTTTGAAGCCCTGGGCCAACGCAAAGGCCGTGCGCGCTTGGTGTCGGAGGGTGGCGAAACACAAGACTGGACCGATATCGCCCCCACCATTTTGGGTGTGCACTGCGAGGGCCTGGATGTGGGGCTGGACCGTCGCCAGCGCGTGTCGTCCCGCTTTGCAGACCGTGGCACGTTCGCCTACAGCGGCAGCATCCAGAGCGTGACGGTCACGCCCGGCCCGCAAGCGCCCGGCAGCATCATGAACCAGCGCGAAGACCTGGCTCAAAAGCGCATGGGCGTGAGCCACGGCGTGCAAAATTAAATTCACCGCAAATCCATCAGGAGACTTTCATGCAATCCATCAACCGCCGTCATACCCTGCGCGCCCTTGGCGCAGCAGCCGCTACCCTTTCGCTGAGCCCTTGGGCCTTGGCCCAGCAGGCGGGTATTCCAGCCACCGTCAAGCTGGTGGTGCCCTTCCCCGCAGGTGGCGCTGTTGACGTTGTGGCCCGCAAGATGGCCGAAGCCATGGCCAAGCACATGGGCAACACCTTTATTGTGGAAAACAAGCCTGGCGCGTCTGGTGCCATTGCGGCACGCGCTGTGGCCATGGCACAGGCAGACGGCAGCACGCTGCTTTACGCCCACTCGGGTTTGGTCACGGCGCAGGCTATGGGCGCCAAGATGGATCTGCTCAAAGACTTCCGCCCGGTGGCCAAGTTCACCGCTGGGCCGCACCTGTTGGTGGTGCGTTCTGACTCCGCTTACAAGACCCAGCAAGACCTGGTCGACGCCATCAAGGCCAACCCCGGCAAACTCAACTTTGGCTCCGGTGGGCCAGGCTCGCCCACCCATTTGATGTACGAGATGCTGGAAGAAGCTGTGCCGGGCATCAAAGCCACACACATCCCATTCAAAGGTGCCATTGAAGCGGTGACGGCCCTGGTCGGCGGTGAAATTGACTTTCAGTTCGCCCTGCCTGGCGCTGCGATGGAGTTCATCAAGTCTGGCAAGCTGCGTCCCCTCTCCTTCACTGGCGTTAAGCGTTTTGCCTTGATGCCAGCCCTGCCCACCACGGCGGAAGCGGGTGCGCCGGGCTTCAAAGCCGAGCCCTGGGGCAGCATCATGTTGCCAGCCAAGGCGTCCGACGCAGTGGTCAATGCATTTGCCGAGGCGACTTATGTTGCCGTGAATTCAGCCGAGGTGACCCAATTGATTGAACGTGTGGGCAGCATCAAGTCCCCACGCCAAACACCTGCTGAATTTGCAGATGACATTGGCAAAGAACTGGTTCAGCAGCAAGCCATTGTCAAGCGGCTTGGCATGGTCAACAACTGATTTAAACTACACTTTTTATAGCAAGAAAAGCCCGTCCCGATTGCCGGGATGGGCTTTTTTATTGGTGAAATTCGTTAAATCAATACGCCGGAACTGCCACGCGGTATTTGTCCATCTTGGCGCTGTCCAGCGTCATCCCCAAGCCAGGTGCATCGCCAATCTCGATGCGGCCATTCGTCACCTCACGTTGAATGAACTCGTCACGCGGCGGGTTGTACTCAATGCCGTATTCGAGCGAACCGTCGGGGCTGTTGGACGCCGCCAGCAAATGCGCCGAGGCCATGAGGCCGGGCGCTGCCGAGAACATGTGCGGGCAAAAGCGGATGCCTTTGGCCACGATCTGGTGCGACAGATCCATCAGGCCTGAGAAGCCTCCAAACTTGGTCATGTCAGGCTGCAGCACGCCGTAGACGCCGCTGTTCATGGCGGTGGTGATGGTGTTGGCGTCAATCATGTTTTCGCCACCCGCGATTCGCATGGGCGCACCGGCGGCCAGTGTCTTCCAGGCTTCAAGCGGTGAATCCACCGGAATCGCTTCTTCCAAGAAGGCGAGTTTCACGTCCTTGAACTTGTTGGCCCACTCCACGGCGTTTTCCAGCGGGAAGGATGAATTGGCATCGGCCATCAAATCCACATCCGGCCCCACCATGGCACGCGCTTTGACATAAGCGTCGATATGCTGGTCCGGGTTGCCCCAGCAGCGCAGTTTGAACGCGCGAAAGCCACGCTTGAGGCCTTCTTCCACCAGTGGCTCGAAGCCGTTTGATCGACCCAAGCTGCCGTAGGCCTGGATGCTGCCGCTCTTGCCACCCAGCAGCTTCCAGATAGGCTGCTTTTCGCGCTTGCCCACGATGTCCCACAAGGCAATGTCCACGCCCGCAATGGCGGCAGAGAACGGCCCCGTCTCGCCACTTTGCAGGCGGATCACATTCGCAGCTTTGTGCATCGCGTGAAAGGCTTCATACGGTCCGGCAAAACTGCGGGACTTGAGGAAAGGCGAGATCACCTTGTTCACAATCACCGCGCGGTGATAGGCCCCAAAGCGCGGAAAGTTACACCAGACCTCGCCCCAGCCTTCTTCACCCGCGGTGGTCTTCACATTCACCAGCACGGCGATGGTGGAATCCACCACCCCCATGGGCGTGGTGACCGGCTTGTCCAGCGGAATGCGCAGGATGTGCGGCGTGACGGATTCCACTTGCAGCGTGGACAGGATGGAGGCGATCTGGGTCATGGGGTTACCTGCTAATGGGGTGTATCTGAATCAATAGACGTGATCAAGCCACTTGTTTGGCCGGCACATCAACAGGCAAAGGCTTGAGGATGGCTTCGCGCTCGGCCAGTGCCTTGGTCGCGTTGCCTGCGCGCACATGGCCGTAGCCGCGCACATGCACGGGCCACCCGGCCAGGCGAGTCATGCTTTGGACATTGCTGGCGTTGAGTTGCTGGACGATGCTGTCCAAGTCAGCCTCATATTGCGCACGCAACTGGTTGGCCAGCTTGCGCTCTTCCGAGTTCTTGAACGGATCCATCCAGGTGCCACGAATGCCGCGCAGCTTGCCCAGCATGGACAGCATGAAGGGCATGGCGAAGGTCTTTTCTGACTTGATCGGGATACCGGTTGAGGGGTCCTTCTTGGAGAACGGACCACCACCCAAATGCCAATGCACATCCAGCTCGCCATCAAACTCTGCCGCCAGCATCTGACGGAAAGCAGGGTCGCTGTACAGACGGCCCACTTCGTACTCGTCCTTGTCAGCCAGCAGACGGAAGTATTGGCGCGCTGCGTTCTTCACCACAGCATCGCCTGCGCCTGCCTTGTCCGCCACGGACTTGATCTTGGCAATGCGTTCGCTGTAGGTTTGCGCCAGTGCTGCATTTTGGTAATTGGTGAGGCGTGCCACGCGGTCACGCACGATGGCGTCTACGCTTTCAATCACAGGCAGGGTGATCACTTGCGCTGGCTTGGCCGCGTCGTGCAAGGCCTTGGCTTTGGCCGGGTCAGCAGCGCACAGGCGGCCCAGGGTGATGGCCTCCAGGTTCTTGCCAATCTGCACGCCGTTGAGTTCAATCGCGCGCTTCAGGCTGGCGAGTGACACGGGAATCATGCCGCGTTGCCAGGCCACGCCCAGCATCAGCATGTTGGCAAACACCGCATCGCCCAGCAGGTCTTTGGCGAGCTGCGTGGCTTCGATCATCTCGAAACGGTCGCCTGCCGTGGCGGTGAGGCGGCCTTTGAGGGTGGCCACGTCAAAGTCCCAATCGGGGTTGCGCGAGAAGTCGGTGGTGGGCACTTCTTCGCTGTTGATCACCAAACGTGCGCTGCCTGGGCGCAGGCGGCTCAAGCTTTCGTCGCCAGCGGTCACCAGCAGGTCGCAACCGACCACCACATCCGCTTCACCCATGGCCAGGCGGGCGCTGGTGAGCAAGGCCGTGTCTTTGGCGATGCGCATGTGGGTCATCACTGCGCCGTACTTTTGGGCCAGACCAGTAATGTCCAAGGTGGTGCAAGCCAGGCCGTCCAGGTACGCGGCCATGGAGGTCACCGCGCCCACCGTCACCACACCCGTGCCACCAATACCGGTGATCAGCACGCCAAACGATTCGCGTTGAAGGCTGGTGTCTGGCAGGGGCAACGAGGCCTCGTCAATGGCGGGTTGCGCGCGCTTGACCACCACAGGCTTTTTGGCCTCGGCGCCATGCACGGTCACAAAGCTGGGGCAAAAGCCTTCGACGCAGGAATAGTCTTTGTTGCAGCTGCTTTGGTTGATACGGCGCTTGCGGCCCAGCGGGGTTTCTAGGGGTTCGATCGACAAGCAGCCGCTCTTGTTGCCGCAGTCACCACAACCTTCGCAGATTTCGGGGTGGATGAAGGTGCGCACCTTGGGGTCAGCCCACTTGCCGCGCTTGCGCAGGCGGCGGCGTTCGGTAGCGCAGGCCTGGTCATGGATCAGCACGGTGCAACCCGACATCTCGCGCAGCTCCCGCTGCACGCGGTCCAGCTCGCGGCGGTGATACACGGGGACGTCGCTTGGCAGGTTAAGCGCCTGCACGCGCTCCAGGTCTTCTGTCGTCACCACGATGTGTTTGACGCCTTCCGCCTTCAACTGCTGCACCAGCATGGGCACCGTGATTTCGCCGTCCACAGGCTGGCCGCCGGTCATGGACACAAAGCCATTGACCAGCAGCTTGTAGGTGATGTTGACCTTGCTGGCCACCGCTGCGCGAATGGCGAGCAAGCCCGAATGGAAGTAAGTGCCGTCGCCCATGTTGGCAAACACATGCTTCTCATCGGTAAACGGTGCCTGGCCTGCCCACAGCATGCCTTCGCCGCCCATGTGCGACACAGTCATGGTGCGCGGGTTGCTGAGCATGGCGATGGTGTGACATCCAATGCCGGCCAGCGCGCGGCTGCCATCGGGCAGCTTGGTAGAAGAATTGTGCGGGCAGCCCGAGCAGAAAGTCGGCATCCGCATGGGGCCCAGCACCAATTGGCCTTGGGCGTCGAACTTTGGTGGCGGTGGCAGCGGAATGGCCTGCGCCATGTCGTCCTTACCCAGCAGCTTGGCAATGGCATGGGCGATGATGTTGGGGGCCAGTTCGCCAAACGCGGGCAATGCGGGCTTGCCAATGATCTTGGGCGGATTGGCCATGGCCGCTTCGTACAGCGCGGCTTTCATTTGTTGCTCGATCAGCGGGCGCTTTTCTTCGATCACCAAAATGGCCTGCAGGCCATCGGCAAACTTGATGACCGCTTCAGGGTCCAGCGGGAAGGTCATGCCCAGTTTCAAAATACGGATGCCTGCTGCCTTGCAAACGTCTGGCGTCAAGCCCAGTTCATGCAGCGCCTGCAAGGTATCGGCATAAGACTTGCCCGACGTGACGATGCCCACTTTGGCATTGGGTGCGTCGTGCGTGATGCGGTTCAGGCCATTGGCGCGGGCGTAGGCCACCGACAGCGGCAGCTTGGCCGCAATCAAGCGCGGCTCTTGCATTTGCGGACGATCCGCAATGCGCAGGTGCACGCCACCAGGAATCGGCGGCACAGGCGGCATCACGGTCTTGAAGCGGTTGGGGTCCACATCGATGGTGGACGAGCTTTCCACCACATCGGTGACCAGCTTCAGGCTGACCCAGCACCCCGTGAAGCGGCTCATGGCAATGCCATGGATACCGTAATCCAGAATCTCTTGCACATTGCTGGGCGCAAGAATCGGCATGCCTGCGGCCATCAGTGCGGGTTCGCTCTGGTGCGCGGTGGTGGACGATTTAGCGCCGTGGTCATCTCCGGCCAGCACCAGCACGCCGCCCTTGGGCGAGGTGCCCGCCAGGTTGGCATGCTTGAACACATCGCCGCAGCGGTCCACGCCCGGGCCTTTGCCGTACCAGAGGCCAAAGACGCCTTCGACCTTGGCACCAGGAATCAAGCCCACGTTTTGTGTGCCCCAGATCGCTGTGGCCGCCATGTCTTCGTTCACACCAGACTGGAACTTGATGTTCAACGGATCCAGATACTTGGCCGCCGCCCACATTTCCATGTCATAGCGACCCAACGGCGAGCCGCGGTAGCCCGAGACATAACCACCCGTGTTGATTCCCGCTGCTTGGTCCAGCATGCGCTGCTGAATCGGCAAACGCACCAAGGCCTGGTTGCCCGAAAGAAAAACGGTGCCGGTGGTCTTGGTGTAGCGGTCGTCCAGGCTCGGGGCACTGGTCTTGGCGCTAGTGGTAGCGGGCGTCTGGGTGGCTTGGGTCATGTGCTTTTCCTGTGGTCAAACGGAGCGCGAACTTGCGCGCACTTACAACAGAAAATAGTAGCCCCTTACACCCCGGCTTAATGTCGTTCTATTGACATTACAGGGTTAACACCAAGAGCATCAAAATTTGAATAACTCAATGTCATCCATAGGGTAATGCTTGCGATTGTGTGTCCACAAGGGGCAGCGGTGTGCGCGTGCAGTGGCTGCCAGGATGAAGTCTTCTAGAGCCACACCTTGAAAGGCCTTTGCGTATTGATTGGCATAGAGCCCCGCAATGCGCCCGGTCTCGCTGTCCATGTTTACGCGCAGGCACAAGTCAAACAAGGCCTCAACATCTTTGTGTTCGCGCTTGAACGCACCGGCATAAACCTCCGCAACGACAACCGGACAAATCAAGAATTGGGTTTGAACCTGCACCAAAGATAAAAACTGGTCAACAACAGCAGGTACTTTTTTGAGCAGATCAATCACAATATTGGTGTCTAACACCAAGCGCTCAGGTGTCATGTCTTTTCATCCGAACGCAGCAAACGACTCTTGCTGCGAATGGCCCGGACATAATCGTCAGCGTCAACCTGCGCAAAACTCTCCAAGGGTGTGAGTTGCTCAAAATAGGCCCTGGCATCGGACACAGGGTCTTTTTGAATGTCTTTTTCCAAGGTACGACGGATCAGCTCTGAAATGCTCACGCCTACGCTACGCGAACGGACCTTTAAACTTTCGTACAGGGCGTCTTGAAGGTAAATCTGAGTGCGATGCATGGTGCGCGGTTTAAATATGATGTATGTATTTATACATCAATTATTCATCAATGTCGGCATTCTAAGTTTCCTTGCTTTGGCCACAAACAAAGGCTTTAGATGATGGGCTACGCGGGCAACAGCTTGAAACTTTAAGTGACAGTGCCAATTTCATGCTTGATCATGTCTGCTAAGACTTGCATCTTGTCATGTGACGCCGATGGGTACAGCGCTGAACTATCAATAGGTTGAAAAACGTCATTTTTCCAAAATACCTTTGGATCAAATCGGAATTTCGCCACCAGTCGTCGGCCAAAATCAATTTCATAGTGGAAATAGTGCTCCTTCTGACTGATGGCCGACATATCCGGATATTCACCCAGCAAGTAGCCCTCCTGGATGTGCGGTCGCACAGCGTCTGGCGGACAGACGCTAGCCAGCCGAATAACTTGAACACCGGACTCTGCACTGGCGGTGATTCCTCCACTCAAATTTGGAACGCCGAGCACAAAAATGTAGGCTTCATCACTGGCTTCCATTGATGCAAACGAAGATGCAATGTGCAACGATTGCGTAATATCTAGCAGCGGCGTCTTGCAAATTTCATAGTGCTGCAGGATCGACCAACGAAGAATCCGATGGCGCTGCAACCTCTCGAGCCCCAAAAACCCAACATCTTTGTAGTGGTCGACAAGTGCAATTTCGGCTTTGGCTAAATGCTCGAATCGCGATGTCAGAGTTCCTGCCGTCGGATTCCCCTTTTTTCCTTTTGGTCGAAAAAGTGTTGGCTTGAGTTTTGAATTGCCTTGCTGATTGAGATAGTCACTGTTTTGACCACGGAACAGGAGAATGTGCTCTTGATTGCGAAATTGCAATTCAGCAATTTTTTTGGCCAATTCCATATACGAATTGACGAAATGCCCACGACCATTGCGAACGGCGGTGCATTTCGCTTTTTCCGCCGCAACGCTCCCATCCAAGAACGACCACAGCACATTCGTTCCGATTGTTTCCATAAAAAACGCCCCCTATTTGTAAGTTCAACTCAATTTCGTTTACTTTGTCTTTTCTTTGGACAACTGAACACTGAATGGAATCCATTTCACCGCCAGACGTTCACCCACCGATCCAACTCGCCAGCCAAGGAATCTACTGCCCCCGTCATCGCCCGCACACCGCCCGCGGCGTCAGCACTGGCACTGGGGCGCTGGGTGACAAAGACGCGTTGGCCCAGCAGCTTTTCCGTCCCGGCACTGGTTTCCACCAAAACGGCGCGCAGTTTGACGAGACCTGTGCTGGTTTGGGGGCTGTCAAAGCGTTGGCTGAATTCTTCTAGCTCTAGGCGCAACAGCAGTGGCCAGCCTGCGTCCGTTTTGCCTAATCCCACACCGTCGGTGGCGTTGAGCACCGCGCCGCTTTGGCTCAAGCGGTCACGCAGGCGCTGTCGCACCAGTTGGGCGGGGGGCATGCTCCAGCGGGCCAAGGCGTAAGGGCGCAGTTGCTGGTCGTCAGCGTAGGCCAGGCGGTACATCACGCCGGTGTTGTCGAGCGCAGTAGGCGCGTCGACCTCGGCCAGCATCAGGGTTCGGGATTTGGAACTGGTTGAAACTGAAGTGGTGAGTGCACCTGGCCCAAAGTCGTAGACCGCTGGCTGCACTGGTTTGTCGAGTACGGCGCAGGCGCTGAGCATCAGCGCCGAGCCAAGCATGACCAGTTTCAGACGAAAATGGGCATTTCGGCATACCTCATAAGCGTAGTTAGCTCTAATTTTCATAGCATTACCTTGTCTATCGCGTTTTAGCGCTGTACAGCAACAGGGGCCACAAAGCCCGCTTCGCCAGGGCCAGGTGGTGGTTTGCCGTTACCAAACACCAGGCTTTGCGGGTTGTCGCGCAGCGCGTCTGCCGCCCGGCTGACTTGACGCGCGGTATGCGAGGCCTCGTCCCCCACACGGTTCAAGCGTGGCAGGGTCACGGTGCTGACGGCCGTCACGGCATTGGCCAGGGCTTCGGTGCCTTCGCTGAGTTTGTCTACCGCGCCGTTCTTGTCGGACAGGCGCTGCGCGAGTTGGCGAAAATCTGCGGCGGTTTGCTCCAGCGCCTTGGCGGTGCCGTCGATGGTGGCCATGGTTTTGTCAAAACTCGCGACGGCGCTGGGCACGCCCGCCAGGGCCGGGTCGACTTTTTTGGCCGCTGTGCGCTCAAGTTGGCTGGCTAATTTGCTGGTGCTGTTGGCGGCTTGGGCCAGTTTTTCTAGCGCCACAGCAATGCGCACCTGGTTGTCGTCGCCCAGCAGCTTGTTCATGTTGTTCAGGCCTTGATCGACCTTGCCCAGGATGACCGTGCCCCGGTCGCCCAGGTTGTCCAGCAGGCCTTGGCGCAGGGGCAAACGGGCGGGCTCGCTGCGGCTGGTTTCCAGCGCGGCGGAGTTGGTGGCTTCGTCGTCCAGTTGGACAAAGCTCAGGCCCGTGATGCCCTGGCTGTTGAGCGTGGCGTAGGTGGTTTGCGTGACTGGGGCGTGGGGATCTACTTCGATGCGGATCAAGACATGGCCTGCACTTTGCGGGTCAAAGCCCATGCGCGTGACCTTGCCGATCAGCACCCCTTTGAAGCGCACGGGGGCCTGGTTTTGCAGGCCGTTCACGGTGTCGGTGGTGGTGATTTCATAGACGCGGCCTTTGTTGGCGTCTTTGGTCAGCCAAAACACCAGCCCCAGCATCAGGGCGACCAGCGCCAGCACAAAGGCACCGGCGGCAAGGGCGTGAGATTTGTTTTCCATGATCTGACTTTCAGCCTTCAACAGGGGAGGCGTTGGAGAAGGGGGTGGCGGTGAGCGCAGGTTTAAGCACGGATTTAAGTGCATCCATGGCACGCTGACCCCGTTCACCCAAAAAGAAGTGCTCCACAAACGGGTGCTTAAAAGCCACCACGTCTTGGGGGCTGCCTTTGAACACCACTTTTTGCTCGGCCAGCACGGCCACATGGGTGCTCAGGGCAAAAATGCTGTCCAGGTCGTGCGTGACCATCACCACGGTCAAGCCCAGCTCCTGGTGCAGCTCTTTGAGCAGTTCGCAAAAACTGTCGGAGCTCTCGGGATCTAGTCCAGCAGTGGGTTCGTCCAGCATGAGCAAGGGCGGATCCATCACCAGCGCACGGGCCAGGGCCACGCGCTTGACCATGCCCCCCGACAAGTCTGACGGCATTTTGGTCGCATCTTTGGCCTGCAGGCCCACCATTTGCAGCTTGACCAGTGCGATGTCGCGGATCAGGTCGTCGGGTAAGAGCTTGAGTTCGCGCAGGGGAAACGCGATGTTCTCCAGCACGCTGAAGGCAGAGAACAAGGCCCCTTGCTGAAACAGCATGCCCACACGCCGCGCCGCGCCCCGCTCGGCCAGCGTGGCCACGGGTTTGCCTTGTACGGTGATTTGCCCGCGTGCAGGGGTTTCCATGCCCAGAATCTGGCGCAACAAGGTGGTCTTGCCCGTGCCAGAGCCACCCACCAGCGACACCACTTCTCCGCGCTCAATGCGCAGGTCCAGGTCTTTGTGGATGACGGTTTCGCGGCCCGCGTTGTTGAAGATGGTCCAGAGTTTTTGGACCTCGACGGCTGGCGCTGACTCGGACGGAGGCGTATCGGTATTTGTCATACGCCCACGTCCTTGAACACGATGGCAAAGACCGCATCCACCAGAATCACAATGGTGATGGCCGTCACCACCGATGCGGTTGTCCCCTGCCCCAGGCTTTCAGTATTCGGTTTGACACGCAAGCCAAAATGGCAGCCGGTGAGTGCAATCAGCACGCCAAACACCAGGCTCTTGGCCAGGGCCAGGTACAGATTGGGTGCGCTCACCGCTTTGGGCAGTGCCTCAAAGAAAAAGGCTGGCGTGATGTGCAGCACCAGGTCTGCCGACAGCATGCCTCCGCCCAAGGCAGCCAGTGTGGTCCACACGCTGATCAGCGGCATCACCAGCGCCAAGGCCAGGGCACGTGGCATGACCAGACGGTATCCCAGCGGAATGCCCATCACGCGCATGGCATCCAGCTCTTCGGTCACGCGCATCACACCGATCTGGGCGGTGATGGCTGAACCGCTGCGCCCGGCCATCAAAATGGCGGCAAGAATTGGCCCCAGTTCGCGGATCAATGACAGGCCCAGAATGTCCACAATGAAGGCGTCCGCCCCAAACACGCGCAGTTGCTGTGAGGTGAGGTAAGCGAACACCACGCCAATCAGGAAGCCCACCAGCGCGGTGATGGGCAATGCGGTGGCACCAAACTGGTACAGGTGGCCTGACACATCCCGCCAAGGCCCCAGGCGCGGCGCACGGACCAAGTTCACCAAATCAATCGCCAACTGGCCAATCAGCCGGACAAAGTCCCCCACCTGCGCAAAGCCGGCCCAGACGCGTTCACCATAGCGCTCCAAGGCGCGCATGACCGTGTCTGGCACGGGTACGGGCGGCGCCGCGGTGAATTTGGCAACACGGTCCAGCACGGCGCGGTGCGCCGGCGCAAGTGTGATTTTTTCAGGCCAGGCTTTGCCCCAGTGGTTCCAGAGCAGTTGCGCACCAACATGGTCCAGCCGGTCCAAGGCCGACAAATCCCAGATCAGCGCATTGCTTGCTTGGGCCAACGCCCGGTTGATGTCTTGCCAAGTGCCGTCTTGGGCCAGACCACTGCCGGTCCAACGGCCACCCAGGCTGACAACACGGCCCTGCGCCTGTTCGGCAAAACTCAGCGTGGCGGTGGTTGACGGGGTGGGCATGGCGAAAATCATAGTCCCTTGTTTGCGGCGGAGTCGGTCTTAACCCTCACTTCGGACAGAATAGGGGCTGAACTTTTACATTTGGAGACAAGCTGAATGAGCGCGACCGACACCAGCCAAGACCTGTTGATCACCACCAAAGGACAAGTCCTGTGGCTGACCATCAACCGCGAAGATCGCCGCAACGCCATGAGCCATGAAGTGCTGGCGGGGATTGGGCAGGCCATCACCGCTGCGCAAAACGACGCCAATATCCGCGCCATTGTGCTGACAGGCGTGGGCACCAAGGCATTTTGTGCCGGCGCTGACCTGCAGTCGGGCAAGGCGTTCCGCAACGAAGACACCAATCCGCATGGCTACTTTGCCAACCTGCTGCGCATTGCCAAATCAAGCACTGTGCCCATCATTGCGCGGGTAAATGGTGCTTGCATGGCGGGTGGCATGGGGCTGCTCAGCATGTGCGACATGGCGGTGGCCGCGCGCCACGCGGTGTTTGGATTGCCTGAAGTTAAGGTTGGCGTGTTTCCTGCTCAGGTGCTGAGCGTGATGCAGCATTTGATTCCCCGGCGCAAGCTGGTGGAAATGTGCATCACGGGTGAGCCCCTCAGCAGCCAAGAGGCGCTGGAGATAGGCCTGATCAACCATGTGGACGACGACGTGGATGCCAAGCTGGACTGGCTCTTGGGCCGCATGCTGGACAAGTCCCCTGCCGCCATTCGACGCGGCCTGTACACCATGAAAAAGATTGAAACCATGGCGTTTGAAGAATCCATGTCGTTTACCGAGAGCCAAATCTCGTTGTTTGCCTTGACCGAAGACGCCAAAGAGGGCCAGGCGGCCTTCCGTGAAAAGCGCAAACCCAACTGGACGGGGCGTTAAAGAGCGCGGCTTCTATGTTTTCATCCTTCACGCTGCGCCAGTGGCTGACCATTCCGTACATCGTGCTGGTGCTGGTGGTGGCGCTGGTGATCGGCACCTTGTCCTACCTGGCCGGGCGCAATGCGGTGGATTCCCTGTCGGCCACGCTCTTGCTGGAGACGGTGCACCGCATTGAGCAAGCGGTAGACCGCCATATGGTGGGGTCATCAGCGGTGCTGGAGGCGGCCTTCCCCACCGGGCTGCGCACCAGTGAGCGGATCGAAGGCGACTTAGAAGCATTGCGCCAGCGCTTGTGGGCCGCCACCTCGCTGCACACGGACCCCAACAACTACGTTTACTTTGCGAATGAAGCGGGGCAGTCGGTCGGCGTTTTTCGCCACAACCTGACATCCGCAGATCTGCGCGTGCGGCACGACACACAGAGTATGCGCATGGACTATGCCCTGACTGGCATTGAGCAGCCGCTACCGACACCTGTGGCAACGTCTCGCCCCATGGATTCGCGCCTGCGCCCTTGGTACAAAGAGGCACAGACCAGCAAGACGGCCGTGTGGACATCGGTGTACATCGACTTCAACACCTTAGGACTCGTTGTCACGCGGGCCAAACGCGTGTTGGACGACAAAGGCCACCTGCAAGGCGTGGTGGCGACCGATGTGCCCCTGGATCGGCTCAATGCCTTCGTCATGTCGCTCAAGATCAGCCCTGGCAGTGTGGCCTTTGTGATGGAGCAAGACGGCAAGCTGATTGCGTCGTCGAAAACCGCTAATGTGCACAAGTTGCCCGACGGCAGTAACGGCCGCCTGAGCGCGTCTGACGCAGGGCACGCCATGCAGGCCGCTGCTTTTGCGCGTGCCAGTGCTGAGTTGCGCCGCACAGGCCACAACCATGAATCCCATTCACTTCAGTTTGATGGCCCGGACGGAAGCCCGGTGCAGATGGCGTTCAGCCGTTTGCAAGATGATTCTGGCTTGGACTGGCTGGTGGTGGTGGCTGTGCCCCAAAGTGACTTCATGCAGGGCATTTCGGGCAATGTGATGCGCTCTGCACTGATTGGCGCAGGGGCCGCTTTGGCCGCCATGGGCCTGGGCATGTTGATCCTGAACGGACTCAGCGCTGACCTGCAGCGTCTGACGGACGCCGCCCAGCGGGTGGGCGAAGGCCGCTTTGAGGACTCGGTGCAGGTTCGCGGCCAGGGCGGCATTGCCACACTCGCCAAAGCGTTTACCGACATGCAAACACGCCTGCGCACCGATGCGCTCACGGGCTTGAACAACCGAGAAATGATCATGCGGGCCATCAATGACCGCATCCAGCGCAACCGCCGCAGCCAAGACCAGCAACCCTTTGCGCTGCTGTTCATTGACCTGAACCAGTTCAAAAAGGTCAACGACACCCTGGGCCACGACGCGGGCGACAAGGTGTTGATTGAAATTGGTGCCCGCCTGCGTGCCGCCACCCGCGCCGGGGATGTGGTGGCGCGCTACGCAGGAGACGAATTCTTGGTGATGCTGGAAAACGTGGCGAACGTGGCGCAAGCGGAGCAGATCCGGGCCAAGGTGGAAACGTCGCTCAGCCAGCCGCTTACCTCGGTTGACCTGGGCGAGTTGACCAGCTCGTTCACGGGTGGCGCAACGGGCATTGCCTGTTATGCAGGCAATGCAGAGGACGCTGAAACCCTGGTGCACATGGCAGACCAGGACATGTACCGGCGCAAAGCGTCAGCCTGAGCGTCTTTAGCCCCATACGGTTTCCAGCGCACCCCACGCCGCCGCTACCACGGGGTCATTGCGGCGGGACGCCAGGGCCACAAAGCTCAGGGCGCAGTCCAGGCTGACTTGGTCCGCTACCACTAAACCACGCGCTTGCGCCTCGGTGATGGCGATGGCGTCGCGCATCAAACTCAGGCCGACGCCAGAGCGCACCAGGTCGAGCATAGAAGCCTCTTGGTCCACCAGCGCCACATAGCGCGGCGTCACACCTGTAAGCGACCCCGGGCCGTAAACGCCGGACAGCATGCGGTGATGCGCTGACGCAGCTGGGGTTGCCAGCCAAGGGAGTGCCGCAAGTGCTTTCCAGTCACGACCCAAAACCTGGGGGCCCCATCCTGCGGGTGCGAGCACACGGTAGGTGAAATGCGTGAGCGCCTTTTCCTCCAGACCATTCGCTTGATTTGCAAGGTCTGTGAGGCCTGCGCCCGCTAAGGGCTGCTGTGCATTCAGCGCAAAACCCACATCCAGGCTGCCTTGTTGCACGAGGGCCAGCACATCGCCACTCATACCCTGACGCAGTTCGGTACCGATTTGCGGCGCTGATTCCACCAACTGTTTTAGAAAAGCCCCCAGCCGTGTGAACTCGGGGTCCAAGATGGTGCCGATGCGCAACGTGCCACGCACGGTGCTTTGCAGCCTCCGCGCAGCTTGGCTGAAATCGCGCAGCGCATTGAGCGATTTTTCGGCCTGCGGCAGCAAGGCTGCGCCGTCTGGCGTGAGCGCCAAGCCCTGCGGTGTGCGACTGAACAGGCGCAGTCCGGTATGCTCAGAAAGGCTTTTGAGTTGCAAACTGATGGCAGGCTGGCTGCGGTGCAAGGCGCGGGCGGCGCGCGAAACATTGCCTTCGCGCGCCACGGCCACAAAGGCGCGCAGGGTTTGGGGGTCAAGCTCGCTCATATTTGCCAAATTTATAATTCAATTTTAGGCAATTCATTGGCATTGCGGCAATGATTAAGCCAAACTTGCCATTTACGACCATGAATTTCTTCATGAGATTTTTGAATATCGGAGCGCACCATGTCTGACCTGACTTTTGACTACATCGTGGTGGGCGGTGGCACCGCTGGCGCACTGCTGGCCAATCGGCTCAGCACTGACCGCAAGAAACGCGTGCTGTTGGTCGAGGCAGGCCGCAAGGACGATTACCACTGGATTCACATTCCCGTGGGCTACCTGTATTGCATCGGCAACCCCCGCACCGACTGGCTGTACAACACCGAACCCGCTGCGGGCCTGAACGGGCGAACCCTGCGCTACCCGCGGGGCAAAGCACTGGGCGGCTGCAGCAGCATCAACGGCATGATCTACATGCGGGGCCAGGCGCGCGACTACGACCACTGGGCGCAGCTGACCGGGGATGATGACTGGGCCTGGGACAAATCCCTGCCAGACTTCATGGCGCATGAGAATCACTACAAACTCGATAGCAAAGAAACGCCACCAGATGAGCGGATAAGGCAGTTTCACGGCCATGCATCTCATCACACCGGCGTCAATGCCCTGGTGGACCGACGGGTGGGCGGTGAATGGCGGGTGGAAAAGCAGCGTCTGCGCTGGGACATCTTGGACGCATTTGAACAAGCCGCAGTACAGGCAGGCATCCCGGCCACCAGCGACTTCAACACCGGTGACAACCACGGCGTGGGTTACTTTGAAGTGAACCAAAAAGACGGTTGGCGCTGGAATACCGCCAAAGCGTTCTTACGCCCGGCCTGCTACGGACGGCCTAATTTTGAGATGTGGACCGGCTCCCAGGTGACGCGACTGATCCTGCGCACCGAAGCCGATGGCAGCCAACGCTGCACGGGCGCAGAGGTTTGGAACGGCTCCGAAATGGTCATTGCGCAGGCGAATGCAGAAGTGATTCTGAGCGCTGGAAGCATCGGGTCAGCGCAAATTTTGCAGTTGTCAGGCATTGGCGACAGTGCACAACTGCAGGCCTGCGGCGTCACCCCCGTGGTGCATTCACCGGGTGTGGGCGCTAACTTGCAGGACCATTTGCAGATTCGTTCTGTCTATAAAGTGCAAGGAGCCAAGACGCTGAATACCTTGGCCAACAGCCTGTGGGGCAAGGCCATGATTGGTCTGGAATACGCGCTCAAACGCACCGGCCCGATGAGCATGGCACCGTCGCAACTCGGCGCATTCACCCGCAGCCAGCCCGATTTGCCCTACCCGAACATCCAGTACCACATCCAGCCCTTGAGCCTGGACGCCTTTGGCGAGCCGCTCCACAGCTTTCCGGCCTTTACTGCCAGTGTGTGCAACCTGAACCCTACCAGCCGTGGCACGGTGCAGATCAAAACCAACCGGTTTCAGGATGCGCCCGCCATTGCCCCGAACTACCTCAGTACGGATGCCGACCGCAAGGTGGCGGCGGATTCCCTGCGCGTCACGCGGCGGATTGTTTCGCAGTCCGCCTTGGCCAAGTTTCAGCCCGAAGAATTCAAGCCCGGCGTGCAATACCAAAGCGACGAAGATTTGGCCCGCTTGGCTGGCGACATTGCGTCCACCATCTTTCACCCGGTAGGCACCACCAAAATGGGCCGTGCCGACGACCCCATGGCGGTGCTGGACAGCCATTTGCGGGCGCGTGGTGTAGCCGGTTTGCGTGTGGTGGATGCGGGTGCGATGCCCGTGATTACCAGCGGCAACACCAACAGCCCCACGCTCATGATGGCCGAAAAAGCCGCTCGCTGGATCATCGCCGGGGTTTGATGGGGCCCCGGGTAAGTCCCGATTCACTGATATGGTGCAGTCCCCTATAGTTCACCCATCTCGTTGACGACCCTAGGGAAGTACTTCGAAAAGAGGGCCGAGGAGACAAGCTCAAATGAATCAAGCACCGCTAACCCCGGTGCTTTTTTCTTTTTTGTCCCTATTCAAAATCATCCGCGTCGTTGTTGCTTTGCCTCGCCGTGCGACAGCACTGTCTTCGGTTTCACGCCTAGACACAAAAGATTTTGAGCAGGGATTAGCCCTGACAATAAGACGATATGGAAGTAATTGCAGTTACGCTGGCCTCGCTGCTGGCCGGGTTCATTGATTCAATTGTGGGGGGCGGCGGGCTGATTTTGGTGCCCGCTCTTTTCTCGGTTTTCCCCAGCGCTCACCCTGCGACGCTTTTTGGCACCAACAAGAGTGCGTCAGTTTGGGGCACGGGCATGGCAGCCTGGCAATACAGCAAGCGGGTGGACTTGCGCTGGGCCGCTTTGCTGCCAGCCGCGCTGGCGTGCCTGGTGGGGTCGTTTGGCGGGGCCTGGCTGGTCACCGTGATTTCGCCTGATTTTTTGCGCAAGGTGTTGCCACTGATATTGCTGGCTGTACTGGTCTACACGCTGGCCAAAAAGAACTTGGGCGAGCATCACACACCGCGCTACAGCGGTCGCAGCGAACAACTGGCGGCCTCAGCCTTGGGCTTGGCACTGGGGATCTATGACGGCTTCTTTGGACCAGGAACAGGCAGTTTCTTTGTGTTCTTGCTGGTGCGCTGGTTGGGCTATGACTTTTTGAACGCGTCTGCATCTGCCAAGGTCTTGAACACGGCGACTAATTTATCCGCCCTGATTCTCTTCACGCTCAAAGGCCATGTGTTTTGGCACCTGGCGATACCCATGGCGCTGGCCAATATCGCAGGCAGCATGCTGGGGACGCGGCTGGCCTTGAAACAAGGCGTGGGCTTTGTCCGCGTGGTGTTTATCTTGGTGGTGTCCGCACTGATTCTGAAGACGGGCTACGACGCATTTCTGAAGTAAGGGCGTTGGCTGCTGTGGTGGCAGTGGTGGTCAACGTAGTGCTGCGCGCTGCGCTTACCGTCGATGTGGGCGTTGAGGTGACGACAGTCGTTGCCGTGCTTGCCAAGCCAGTAGCGGTTCCTGATTGCACAGAGGGCAAAGCCGTCGCGGCAGTAATGGGGCCCGCATTCACGTTGATCTGAACCACGCCCTCGGGTGGCCAAGGCATGTCTGCCACCTTGCGTTGTGAAGCGGACGGCGCGGTCGCAATGCCTTTTTGTACGGCGGCCAAGTCGGTTGCCGTGGGATACAAACCCTGCAGCCAATAGTCGAACACGCGGCGGGCGATAGGGGCCGCATTTTGAGCCCCAAAGCCTGCGTTTTCCACCACCATGGCCAAGGCAATTTGAGGGTCGTCCGCCGGGGCAAAGGCCATGAACAGGGCGTGGTCGCGGTGGCGCTCATCGACTTTGCTGGCGTCGTACTTTTCGTTGGCCTTGATCTGCACCACCTGCGCTGTGCCTGTCTTGCCAGCGCTGACATAGCCTGCACCTCGAAAAGCTGAAGCGCCCGTGCCTTCTACGTTCACGCCAATCAAGGCCTTCTTGATGACATCAATGTTCTGTTGCTTGATCTGCAATTGGGCGAGTGGTTGCTTGGCGATGGGCTCACTGGCATGGGTGACGACGTCGGTCACGCTGCGCACCAAGTGTGGCTTCATCTTCAGGCCGTTGGCGGCGACGATGGCTGTCGCATGGGCCAGTTGCAGCATGGTGAAGTTGTTGTAGCCCTGACCAATGCCCAGGGAAATCGTCTCGCCCGCATACCAGCGCCGCTGCTCAGGACGCTTATAGGCTCTGCGTTTCCATTCCGTGGAGGGCAAAATACCGCGCGATTCACCCAAGATGTCAATGCCGGTGATCTGACCAAATCCGAGGGGTGCCATTTGCTCGTGCATCATGTCCACGCCCATGTCGTTGGCCAGCATGTAGTAATAGGTGTCGCAGCTTTGAACGATGGAGCGGTACATGTCCACGGTGCCGTGGCCCCCCTCTTTGTCGTCTCGGAACCGATGATTGCCAAAGTTAAAGTAACCTGGGTCTGAGATCGCTTGCTGTGGTGTGCGTTTACCGGTCTCTAGCGCCGCCAGCGCCATGAAGGGTTTATAGGTTGATCCGGGTGGGTAGGTACCGCGCAGCGCCCGGTTCAGCAGCGGCTTGTCAGGCGATTCATTCAAGGCTTTCCAGTTCTCGGAATCAATGCCTTCTACGAACAAATTGGGGTCGAAGGTGGGTTTGCTGACAAAGGCCAGCACTTCACCCGTCTTAGGCTCGATGGCGACCAGCGCACCCCGTCGATCGCCAAACAGGTCTTCCACCAGTTTTTGTAATTTGATGTCAAGCGACAGCGCCACGGTGTTGCCGGGTGTGGCTGGCTTGCTGGACAGACGGCGAACGGCCCGCCCCCCCGCGGATGTTTCAACCTGCTCTACCCCGGTCTGGCCATGCAACTGGGCTTCGTAACTTTGCTCAACGCCGAGTTTGCCGATGTATTCGGTGCCCCGGTAATTGGCTTCGTCATCGGAGTCTTCGATGCGCTCTTTTTCAGACTGGTTGATGCGCCCAATATAGCCAATCACGTGGCTGGCCAAGTGACCATACGGGTAATTGCGAAACAACCGCGCTTTGATCTCGACACCGGGAAAGCGAAAGCGTTGTGCGGCAAACTTGGCCACCTCTTCGTCGCTCAGGCGCGTTCGGATGGGTAAGGATTCGAAGCTACGTGACTCTTCAACGAGCTTTTTGAAGCGGCGTCTGTCCCTTGGTTGGATGTCCACCACCTGAGACAAAGCCTCGATGGTCTCCTCCAGAACGCCCGCCTTAGACGGCGTGATTTCCAAGGTATAGGCGGAGTAATTGGACGCCAGCACAATGCCATTGCGGTCCAGGATCAAGCCCCGGTTCGGCACGATGGGGACCACCGCGGTACGGTTGTTCTCCGCCTGCTCTCTTAAGTCTTCATGGCGGTGAACCTGCAAAAAAAGCAGGCGACTGACCAACAGCAGAAATGCCAAGAGCACCAACGCCCCCGCCACAATCACCCGCATGCGAAAACGGGAGAGGTCTGACTCGACGTTGCGGAGCTCAGTCATTTACAGTGGTCTATTGGCGTCTGGATCAGGGGCGCGGCGCTGCGGCACCAGCAACACGATGCTGATCACAGGCCACAGCAGGGCCTCCAGTACAGGCGCTAAAAGCACCGTCCAGCCCGGAAAGACGCTCTTGCCCATCATCCGCAAAGTCAGCTCAATCGCATGCGCCACAGCAAACAGCGGAAAAACCTGCACGGCTTGCGAAGGCACGGGGACCCACAACAAACGGCGGTGAATGGTGATGGCAAAAAAGCTCAGCACCGTATACGCCATGGCATGTTGCCCCAGCCAACTGGTCTGGTGCACATCCATGCAAAGGCCAAAAAAGAAAGCCGCACCAATGCTGACCCATCGCGGCTGATGTACCGTCCAGAACACCAGCACCAAAGCCAGCACATCAGGTGCCCAAGCCGCGCGGCCCACAACCCCCATGTTCAGGACGAAATTGATCAGCAAGGCGACCAGCAAGCTTGTCCAGATAAAGACCGGGTTAACAGGCAGCAGCAGTTGCTGCCCGGGACGCATGATCATGAACGTCCTCCTTTTTTGCCCACGGGGCGCACCGGTTCAGGTTCAGGGCGCGGCGGCAACTGATCGGATACAGGTTGCAGCACCAACACATGCCGCGCTGACGCCACATGCGCTTGCGGAACACAGTAAATGCGGGCAAAGGCCGAGTCGGCCCGGCGTTCAATGCGGTCAATTTTGGCCACAGGCAAGCCAGGGGGATAAACGCCGTCAATGCCGCTTGTGGTGAGCACGTCATCCGCCTGCACATCGGCGTTTCCCGCCATGAAGCGCAACTCAAGCACGCCACCACGGGTGATCGGGTCGCCAAACGCCACGCTGCGCGCACCGGTGCGGGTATTCAGCACAGGTGTGGCATGGTCACGGTCAATCACCAGGGTCACTTCACTCACAAGTGGCATGACTCGGGTCACTTGACCTAACACGCCAGATTCGTCGATCACAGGAGAACCCACGACCACGCCTACGCTTGCGCCTTTGTCGATCATGACTTTGCGGGTGAAAGGATCAGCCGCGTCGTACAGCACCTCGGCAGCCATACCTTGGGTTTTGAGCTGATCGCGCAGGCCCATCAGCTTGCGCAGGCGTGCGTTCTCCAGCATCAGCTGCTCGCCTTGCCCAGCTCTTTGGGCTTGAAGAATCATTTGCTTGCGCGCGGCGGCTTCGGCGGCCTGGGCATTGTCCAAGGCCGTAAAATACCCCGCGCCCTGGCCCGCCAAGCGCACAGGCAACATGGCTACCCATTGCACCGGGTAAAGCGCTGTGGCCACCACTGACCGCAAAGGCTGCATGACGTTAAAACGAACGTCAGCCACCATCAAAAAAAGAGATAAGGCGCTGAAGAACGCCAATTTGGACAGGGCTGACGGCCCTTGTTTAAAAAAGGGCGGGGGGGACCTGTCCAGCGTACCTAAGGGCATCGCTGCTCCGCCGTGCGATTATTCGCTGGTGAAGATGTTGCCCATGCGTTCCATGCTCTCGAGCGCCATGCCGCATCCACGCACCACACAGGTCAGCGGGTCTTCTGCCACCAGCACAGGCAATCCCGTTTCTTCGGCCAGCAAACGGTCCAGATCGCGCAGCAAAGCGCCACCACCGGTCAGCATCATGCCGCGGTCGGCAATGTCAGCACCCAGTTCAGGCGGTGTTTGCTCCAGCGCGTTTTTAACGGCTGTCACGATGTTGTTGAGCGGATCGGTCAGCGCTTCCAGGATCTCATTGCTGGAGATATTGAAGCTGCGTGGCACGCCTTCTGACAGGTTGCGGCCCTTGACTTCCATTTCCTTGACTTCAGAGCCAGGGAAGGCGGAGCCAATCTTCTTCTTGATCGCTTCAGCTGTGGGCTCACCAATCAACATGCCGTAGTTGCGGCGGATGTAGCTGATGATGGCTTCGTCAAACTTGTCGCCACCCACGCGGACTGAGCCTTTGTAGACCATGCCGCCGAGTGAGATCACACCGACTTCGGTGGTGCCGCCACCGATGTCCACCACCATGGAGCCACTGGCTTCAGAAACTGGCAAACCCGCGCCAATGGCCGCAGCCATAGGTTCTTCGATCAAATACACCTCGGAAGCACCGGCGCCGAGAGCAGATTCGCGAATCGCGCGTCGCTCAACCTGGGTAGAGCCGCAGGGCACGCAAATGATGATGCGGGGGGACGGGCGAAACATGCCACGTGGATGCACCATCTTGATGAACTGCTTGAGCATTTGCTCAGTCACCGTGAAGTCGGCAATCACGCCGTCCTTCATGGGGCGAATCGCCTCAATGTTGCCAGGCACTTTGCCCAACATGGCCTTGGCCTCTGCGCCAACGGCTTGAATTGTTTTTTTGCCTTGGGGGCCGCCTTCATGGCGGATGGCAACGACGGAGGGCTCATTGAGCACAATCCCTTTGTCGCGCACCACAATCAGGGTGTTTGCCGTTCCCAGGTCGATCGCCAGATCGGTAGAAAAGTATCGGCGAAAAGATCCGAACATGAAATATCCTCTCGGGCACAGCATGCGCGTGTTGCAAGCCATCGCCCCAATAAAATCAACAACTTATTGGTAAAAACTCAACTGTTCAAAGCCCCTCACGGTACTTTGGACGAACAGCAGACCAAAGGCGGGATAATACCGCATCCCCTGTGAATAACTCTTTGGAACTCCCTGTCTAAAGCGCTTAAACCGCGATTTGGCTCGAATATTTCGTATGTCTTTGACCCCTACCGATATCCAACGGATTGCGCAGCTTGCGCAATTGCGGCTCGACGAGCCCACCAGCGCGCGCATGCTGACGCAAATCAACGGTTTTTTCGACATCGTTGAGCAAATGCGCGCGGTTGACACCACCGGCATTGAACCTCTGGCCCACCCCGTGGCCGCCATGCAAGACATCCAACTGCGCTTGCGCGACGACATCGCCAGCGAACCCAATCAGCGCGAAGCGAACCAAAAGAGTGCGCCCGCTGTCGAGCGCGGTCTTTTCCTCGTACCAAAGGTGATTGAATGAGCACCGAACTGCACGATCTGAGCGTGGTGGCCCTGGCCGCCCAGTTACGCGACAAAAAGGTTTCCGCCGTCGAAGCCGCCCAGCACTTTTTGGCCCGTTCCAAATCGCACAGCCAACTGGGCGCCTACCTCGCCATGAACGAGGACGTGACCCTGGCGCAAGCCAAGGCCGCAGACGCCCGCCTGGCTGCAGGCACCGCCGGCACGCTGGAAGGCGTACCCATGGCGCACAAGGACATCTTTGTCACCAAAGACTTCCCCACCACCGCTGGCAGCAAGATTTTGGAAGGCTACAACTCTCCTTTTGATAGCACGGTGGTGGCTAATTTCCAGCGGGAAGGCGTGGTTTGCCTCGGAAAACTCAATTGCGACGAGTTCGCCATGGGCTCCAGCAACGAAAACTCCGCTTACGCGCCCGCGCACAACCCCTGGGACACGAGTCGCATCCCCGGTGGATCATCAGGTGGCAGCGCCGTCGCAGTCGCCGCACGCTTGGCACCTGCGGTGACGGGCACCGACACAGGTGGCTCCATCCGCCAGCCTGCCAGTTTTTGCGGCATCACCGGCATCAAACCGACCTACGGCCGAGCTTCGCGCTACGGCATGGTGGCCTTTGCTTCCAGCCTGGACCAGGCCGGCCCCATGGCGCGCAGCGCCGAAGATTGCGCCCTTCTGCTATCCGCCATGTGCGGACCCGATCTCGACCGCGACTCCACCTCGCTGGACATGCCCAAGGAGGACTTCAGCCGCAGCCTGACCCAGTCGATTGACGGCTTGCGCATTGGGGTGCCCAAGGAATTCTTTGGTGACGGCCTGGCAGCCGATGTGCGTGCCGCCATCGACGCTGCACTCAAGCAATACGAAAAGCTCGGCGCCAAACTGGTGCCAATCGAGTTGCCTCGCACTGAGTTGTCGATCCCGGTCTACTACATCATTGCGCCCGCCGAAGCGTCCAGCAACTTGAGCCGCTTCGATGGCGTGAAGTTCGGTCACCGCTCGAAGAATTACCGCGATCTTTCTGAGATGTACCGAGAGAGCCGCACCGAAGGCTTTGGTGACGAGGTCAAACGCCGCATCATGATTGGCGCCTATGTGCTGAGCCACGGCTACTACGACGCGTATTACCTGCAGGCGCAAAAAATCCGCCGCATGATTGCCGACGACTTCCAGCAAGCCTTCAAGGTTTGCGATGTGATCGCCGGCCCCGTGGCTCCCACCGTCGCCTGGAAGATTGGCGACCACGGCAACGATCCGCTGGCCGACTACCTGGCTGACATCTTCACCCTGCCCGCCTCACTGGCTGGCTTGCCCGGCATGAGCGTGCCTGTGGGCTTTGGCGAAGGCGGCATGCCGGTAGGCATGCAACTGATTGGCAACTATTTCTCTGAAGCCAAGTTGCTTGGCGCTGCACACCAGTTGCAGCTGGCCACTGACTGGCATTTGGCAAAACCGGCATCCGTATGAGCAAGCAATCCCTTCTGATTCAGGGCTACGAAGTCGTCATCGGCTTTGAGACACACGCCCAACTGTCGACCCAGTCCAAAATCTTCAGCCGGGCATCGACCGCCTTTGGCGCAGAGCCCAATACGCAGGCTTGCGCCGTGGACCTGGCCCTGCCGGGCACCCTGCCCGTGATGAACAAAGGGGCGGTTGAGCGCGCGATTCGTTTCGGTCTGGCCGTGGGCTCACACGTGGCCGAGCGCAGCATTTTTGCGCGCAAGAACTACTTTTATCCCGACCTGCCCAAGGGCTACCAGATCAGCCAATTTGAGATTCCTGTGGTGCAAGGCGGCTCCGTGGAATTCTTTCTGGGCGAAGAAAAAATGTCGGTACGGCTGGTGCGAGCCCACCTCGAAGAAGACGCGGGAAAATCGCTGCATGAGGATTCGTCCCTGGGTGGCGGAGGCCAATCTGGCATTGACCTGAACCGCGCGGGCACGCCGCTGCTGGAGATCGTGACCGAACCCGACATGCGCTCCAGCGCTGAGGCCGTGGCCTATGCCAAAGAGCTGCACAAGATCGTGACCTGGATTGGCATTTGCGACGGCAACATGCAAGAGGGCTCGTTCCGTTGCGACGCTAACGTATCAGTCCGCAAGCCCGGCGCTGAACTAGGCACGCGCCGCGAGATCAAGAACCTGAACAGTTTCAAGTTCATGCAGCAGGCGATTGATTATGAAATCCGCTGGCAGATTGAAGAAATTGAAGACGGGCGCAAGATTCAGCAGGCCACCGTGCTGTTTGACCCTGATACGGGCGAAACACGCGCCATGCGCACCAAGGAAGACGCGGCCGATTACCGCTATTTCCCCGATCCTGACCTGCCACCCCTGTGCATTGACCGTGACTGGGTCGCGCGCGTGCAAGCCGACATGCCGGAGTTGCCGCGCCTGATGGCGGCACGTTTTGTGGCCGACTACGGTTTGCCGGAATACGATGCCACGACGCTCACGCAGAGCAAAGCCATGGGTGCCTACTTTGAAGCGACTGCCAAGGCCTGCAATCAGCCTAAGTTGGCCAGCAACTGGATCATGGGCGAACTGTCGCGCCGCCTGAATGCGGGCGAGTCCAGCATTGAGCAGTCCCCGGTAAGTGCGCAGCAGTTGGCGGCACTGATCAGCCGCATTGCCGACGGAACGGTGTCCAACAACGCGGCACGCCAAGTGTTTGATGCGCTTTGGAATATCGTCAGGCCAATGGAGCATTTGGACGAAGGTGGCTCGACGAACGACATTGTTGATGAATTGATCGAATCAATGGGCCTCAAACAAATGAACGACAGCGGAGCCCTGGAAAAAATCGTGGACGAGGTGATCGCTGCCAATGCCAAGAACGTGGAAGAGTACCGCGCTGGCAAAGAAAAGGCGTTTAACGCCCTGGTCGGTCAGATCATGAAGGCCAGCAAAGGCAAAGCGAATCCAGCGCAGGTTAACGAGTTGCTGAAGTCACGCCTGACCACAGCTGGTTGAGCTTCACCAGCTCCGCATCAAACCGGGCATTGACCCGGTTTTTTTCCGACTCTTGTTCCTTGATGTAGCTTTGTTGCAGGGCCATGCTGGCGTCATTGGACTCGTACTGGCGCTTCAAGGCCAGTGGCGCCTTGGCCGGATTGGCTTTGTAGAACTCCATCTCCAAATCCAACTGCTTGCGCTGCTTGAGCACTTGGCCCATTTCTGCCCGCGCAGAAGCAATGACCTCGTTGATCTGCACCAGTGAATCTGCGCGTACGCGGTCGTGGGCTTCGCGGTTAGGGTAGCGGGCCAGCAAGACCTTGTCGCGCCGCTTTTCTTCTTGCTGTTTGGCGATTTCCGCATGCGCGAGCTTTTGCTTTTCTTCGATGGCTGCGCGTTCTTGCGCGGTCAAGGTCGGCGCGATGGTGCGTCGTACCGAGCCGCTGGGGCTCAACTCGCGCTGCTCACGGTCAATGCATTCAGGAATGGGGCGATCTGACGTGAGCTTGCGGCCTCTGGCATCGACGCACGTATAAATGCCCGCACTTTGCGCAATCACCATGCCATGCCACAGCCCAACTGCGGCGACGCAACTGGACAGGAAAATGAGGTGACGGTTTTTACGCACTGGCATGTGCAGATATCAGTTAGACCCCATAACGTTGTCGATAAGCCATGACCTGGGCATGGTGAGCGCCTAAGTTTGCCCCAGCATGGCCCTTCAGGAATTGCAGCAAATCAGAAAGTTGCGCAATTGCACACACTTTCAGTCCCAATTGGTTGCGCACGTACTGAACCGCACTGTAAGGCACATCGACGCCATTTTCGGTGGCTTTTTCCTGGCGGTCTAGCGCAATCGCAATGCCATAGGGGGTGGCACCTGCGGCCTCAATCAGCGCAATCGATTCTCGTGCCGCCGTACCTGCCGACATGACATCATCGACGATCAGCACGCGCCCTTTGAGCGGTGCGCCCACCAGGGTGCCGCCTTCGCCATGGTCTTTGGCTTCTTTACGGTTGTAAGCAAAAGGCACATTGCGGCCACGGCGCGCAAGCTCGACCGCCACAGCAGCGCCCAGCGGAATGCCCTTATAGGCAGGCCCAAACAGCATGTCGAATTCGATTCCGCTGGCCATCAAACTTTCCGCGTAAAACCCCGCCAACCGCCCCAGCTTGGCCCCGTCGTCAAACAAACCTGCGTTGAAAAAGTAGGGGCTCATGCGCCCGGCCTTGGTCTTGAATTCACCAAAACGCAACACACCGGATTCGACCGCAAACTGAACAAATGACAAGGCCAGATCATCGGCCCCTGCGTTATGCTGCTGTGCTAAATCTTGACCTGAACCAGACGCCATGGGAAACACCTCTTTTAAATTGACCAGCCTCAACCTCAACGGCATCCGCTCCGCTTACAGCAAAGGGCTGGAGCCCTGGCTGCAAACCCACGCTGCAGATTGTATTTGTGTACAAGAGGTTAAGGCGCAGGCCGATGATGTGCAGGGTCGCTTTGAGTCTTTGGCCGGGATGAAGGGTTACTTTCACTTTGCCGAGAAAAAAGGCTATTCAGGTGTTGCTGTCTACACGCGCCATGAACCCAGTGACGTATTGGTTGGCTTTGGGAGCCCCGAATTTGACGCCGAAGGCCGCTACGTGGAGCTGCGCTTTGACAAACCAGGCACCAAACTGTCCATCATCAGCTGCTACTTTCCCAGCGGTTCTTCTGGCGAAGACCGGCAGCAGGCCAAATTCCGCTTCCTGGATCTGATGTATCCGCATCTGGCACAACTCAAAACCAAGCGGGAATTCATCCTGTGCGGAGACATCAATATCGCTCATCAGGAAATTGACTTGAAGAACTTCAAGTCAAACAAAAAGAACTCTGGCTTCCTACCGGAGGAGCGCGCCTGGATGACCAAGCTGCTGGATGAGGCAGGCATGGTGGATGTGTATCGCAAGCTCCAGCCCACCACCACAGACGAGGCCTACACCTGGTGGAGCAACCGCGGCCAAGCCTACGCCAAGAACGTGGGCTGGCGACTGGACTACCACTTGGCCACACCTGCCTTGGCTGCCTTGGCGCGCAGCGAAGCCGTTTACAAAGGAGAGAAGTTCTCCGACCACGCGCCCATCACCATCGAATATGGCACCCAGCTCTGAACCACGGTTTGACCATCAATGATGGCGGGCCTATCAGTGTTGACGCTTAAGCAGCGCAGAACGCTCTGATTTTTGACAAAGGACAAAGTGCACATGGACCCCCAACGCCGACTTTTCTTGCGGGGTCGCCCTGCGGTCAAGCAGGCACCTCCCGTGCCGCGCCCCCCTTGGGCCTTAGCAGAAGCTGAGTTCCTAACCAGCTGTACCCGCTGCGACGCCTGCATCCAGGCTTGCCCCGAAGGCATCTTGTTCAAAGGCGATGGAGGCTTCCCCGAGGTACGCTTCAGCCGCTCAGGCTGTACAACCTGCGGCCGCTGCGTAGAGGTCTGCCAAGCCCATGCATTGCTGCGTAACGCCGATCAGCCCCCTTGGGACTGGCGAGCTGACATCGGCCCAGCATGTCTCGCCCTGAAAAAAGTGGAATGCCGTGTATGTGGTGAAATTTGCGACACCGCGGCCATCCGTTTCACCCCCACTCTGGGGGGCGTCTCTTGTCCTACATTGGACGCAACGCGCTGCAATGGCTGCGGCACCTGCTTAGCACCTTGCCCTACCCAGGCCATCACCTTGAAAATGCCCACACAATGAAGGACGTCAACGCGAATCAGGGCACTGCCGGTGCCAACCAAGACCTGATTGATTTGACCGAGAACCTGATTCAGACCCGTCAGCACATGGGCCCCAAGCATTTGGCCGAACCTGGTCCTTCGCGTGATTTGCTATTGCGCTTGCTCGAAGCCGCCGCCGCTGCGCCCGATCATGCGCAGCTGCGCCCCTGGCGATTCATCGCCTTTTCAAATGAATCACGCGACAAACTTGCCACAGCCTTTGCAGACGCCCTGCTGGAGCGCGACGCAAGCGCTCTGCCCGAGCAACTTGACGATGCCCGCCAAAAAGCCTACCGCAGCCCCACCCTGCTGTTGGCCGTCGCACGCCTGGCACCGCACAACCCGGATGTCGCTGATGCTGAAAAGTTAGTGTCACTGGGATGTGCCATTCAGAACTTGATGCTTGCTGCCCTGGCGCATGGGTTTTCTACGGGGCTGACCAGTGGCAAAGCGCTAACGTCCCAGACGTTCAGGCAAGCCTGTGGCCTGGCCAATGGTGAGTTGGCGGTATGTTTCATCAACATTGGCACCACACGTAAATCACGCCCGCGCAAAGTGCGCCCTGCTCCACTGGATTTTGTCAGTTGGCTATAAAGCGAGCGAACTCATGCACCAAAACCCGAAGATGCCACAACTGATCTCGACACCCGCCGTTGGTTTTGAGCAGCCTTTCGAGCTATTGGAAGCCTGCCACGAGCGCGTGGACCGAACCCTTGCGCTGTTGCAGCGCCTGGTTGCTCACATCGACAGCCAAGGCCACGACGCATCGTCACGCTCAGCCGCAAGCGATGTCATGCGCTACTTTGATCTGGCTGCGCCGCACCATCATCTGGACGAGGAACGGCATGTGTTCCCTGCCGTGCTCGACAGCGGCAATGTGGCGTGGATTGAGGCCGTCAAAACCTTGCTACAAGATCATAAAGATTTGCATCAGCAGTGGACTGACCTGCGCCAAGTGCTGCAAGTCTGGGCAAATGAAGACATGGCTTCTGCCACTGTTACCGAGCAAACCTATCAGGCGGTCAACACTTATTGCGAACGCTATGCACAGCACAAATTACTGGAAGACGGCGTGGTCTATCCGGCAGCGCGCAGCCTCATGACTGCACCTGAAGCATTGCACGCGATGGGCAGCGAAATGAAAGCACGGCGACAGCATTGAATGCCGTCGACGTCGCGCGCCAAGTCACTACCCCAAATCACTGCTGAGACGCCGCAGCCTTAGGTGCCTCCGTCGGCATCTCCGCGGGGTGCTCTTTTGGCGCGCCAATGTTTTGCTCCATCGCTGGCAGCGTGTGCGCAATCCCCTTGTGGCAATCAATGCAGGTCTTGCCTTCGTTAAAGCCTTCTTGGTGCCGTGCGGCTGAGCGCTTGTTCTGCTCGGCGTAGTCCATGGATTCAAAGTTGTGGCAATTGCGGCACTCTTGGCTGTTGTTGGCCTTCATGCGTGCCCATTCATGCCCCGCCAACTCAGCGCGTTTGGCATTGAATTTTTCAGGCGTGTCGATAGTGCCCAAAATCTTGTGCAGCACCTCGTTACTCGCCTGAATCTTTCGGATCATCTTGGGGCCCCATTCCTTAGGCACATGGCAGTCCGGGCATGTGGCGCGCACCCCTGTGCGGTTTTGGTAGTGAATGGTGTTCCGGTACTCGTTGTAGACGTTGTCCTTCATCTCGTGGCACGAGATGCAAAACGCCTCGCGGTTGGTGTACTCCAGCGCGGTGTTGAAGCCACCCCAGAAGATGATGCCCACCGCAAAGGCAGCCGCCAGCATCCAGAACAATTTGGTGTGCGCAAAAGCCCAAGCACGCTGGACGATGCCAGCGGAAGAATTGGTTGATTCAGCCATTCAAGTCTCCTGTTTTATTGCAAGCCACGCGCACGCTTGAAGGTGTTTTCCACCAGCGGTTTGGCATCCGTCTGGGGCACATGACATTGGGTGCAGAAATACCGGCGGGGGCTGATGTTGTCCAACTCTTGTCCGTCTCGGGTCTTGAAATGGGTCACGCTGACTTTCGTAGCGCCGCTGGCCTTGGTCTTTTGCCACGCATGGCATTCCATGCATTTGTTGAAATTCTTAGTGATCTGGTAGCCCTGAACCGTGTGCGGAATCAGTGGAGGCTGCTGAACAAAGTCGCGATCAGCCGGGCCATGGTCACGCTCTTGTTTAAACGCAGCCGGTTCGTTGTCCTGGTTCACCGGCGTGCCACCGCGCAAGCCTTGCAGCTTAACGGGCTCAGGGGCCGCCTGAACAGATAGGCCTGCGCTCAGGGTCAGCATGCCTGCCACGAGTGTCATCGAAAGGAGTTTTTGAATGGTCTTTTTCATGGTCAGACTCGTCGGTGGTCGAAACGGTGGGTAAAACGAAAAACATCGGGGCCGCACACATCAACGCAGCGGCCACAGTTGGTACACGATGGGCTCAAAATCACGGGCGACGCACCCGCCTTGCCTTTGAGCGCAATGGGAATAATTTGCGGCTCAGGGCACACGGCAAAGCAGTCGGCACAGTCATTGCACTTGCTGCTGTGGGTGGCACTGACGCGCAGCAAACTCTTGTGGCCGATGAGCGCGTACGCTGCCCCCACGGGACAGAGATGACCGCACCATCCGCGCGGCGCCACCAAGAGGTCATAGAAGAACACTGCCACAGCAGCACCCAGTGCGGCGCTACCGCCAAAGATCAGGGCACGCTGGGTCAAAGAAACGGGGTTCACCCATTCCCAAACGGCCACACCGCTGATCGCGCTGGCTGCAAGTACGGCTGGAATCAGCCAGTACCGCAGTTCCCTCGGGCTTCTACCGCTATTGATTTTGAAGCGTCTGCGCAGCCAACTGGCGCTGTCAGTCACGGCATTGACCGGGCAAACCCAGGCGCAGAACACGCGGCCACCCGCCAGGGCATAAAAGGCAATCACAATGCCCGCACCGAGTAAGGCGCTGAACTCAGGCCAATGGCGCGTGGCCAGCACCTGCGCCAGGGCGAACGGATCGGTCAGCGGCAAAACCCCCAATGTCATGCTCGATGACAGATTGCCTTTGACCCACCAAACACCCGCCCAGGGGCCCAGCAAAAACAAACCAAACACGGCGATTTGCGAGATACGCCGCAAGGTCAAAAACCGGTGCGCCAGCCACCAGCCTTTGTCACGCACCGCATCGTCACCCACCTGCGCGGGGACTTTCGGGATGGACACCACTGCGTTCATTTCGCGGCACCCGTATCGGGCGTGATGTGCGGTGTGAGACCTGGGGTGACATACGGCGCTTGGCCAGAACGCAAGGGGCTCAAGTCACCCGGCACGGCGACACCCGGCAGGTTTTGTGTGGGCTCGTCAAAATGCGGTCGCCCAGCCTGGTTCTCTGGGGCCCAGCCTTTGCGGTAGTGGTGTCCCAACTCACCACGGGCCAGCGTCATCGGCAGCACTTTGATGGCCGCTTGCTCCAGCACGCAGCTCTTCTCGCATTTGCCGCAGCCAGTACAAGCATCGGCATGCACGGTGGGCAAAAACATGGCATGCCTATCGCTGCGCTGGTTGCTGGATTTTTCCAGCGTGATCGCCTTGTCAATCACCGGGCAGACGCGGTAACACACGTCACAGCGCAGGCCCAGAAAATTGAGGCAGTTCTCCTCGTCAATCAATACGGCAACACCCATCTTGGCTTTGCCAATGTCGGTGAGCTGATGGTCTAGCGCGCCCGTCGGGCAGGCTTTCACGCAAGGAATGTCTTCACACATCTCACAGGGGATCTTGCGTGCTTCAAAGTACGGTGTGCCAACCGCCACGCTGCTGGCCCAGTCTTTGGTGAGGGAATCGCCCCAGTCGCTCAGGCGCAGGTTTTGCGGTGGGCAGTCGCGCACACACAAACCGCAGCGTATGCAAGCGCCTAAGAAGGCTTCTTCCGCCAAAGCACCCGGCGGGCGCAAGGCCTGCGCGGGGCGCGCCACGCTGGGCAAGGCGATCAGCGCCGCACCACCTGCCACCAAGGCGGCAGTGGTGGCGCTGGCGGCACCTTGCAACAGATCGCGGCGAGACAGGTTCATATCAAGCTCGGACGACCTTCACGGCGCACTTCTTGAAGTCGGTCTCTTTGGATATCGGGCAAGTCGCGTCCAGCGTCAGCTTGTTCACCAAACGGCCTTCGTCAAAGAAGGGCACAAACACCAAGCCACGTGGCACCTTGTTGCGGCCTTTGGTCTCGACCGCCAACGTGATCTCACCCCGGCGCGACTGCACTTTGACCTTCATGCCGCGCTGAATGCCACGGTCTTTGGCGTCATCCGGATGCATAAAGCACACGGCCTCGGGCACGGCGCGGTGAAGTTCAGGCACACGGCGCGTCATGCTGCCGGTGTGCCAATGCTCCAGCACCCGTCCCGTGGAGAGCCACAGGTCAAACTCCTTGTCGGGTGACTCGGCAGGCACCTGATAGGGCAACGCAAAGATGTTGGCCTTGCCATCTTTGTGGCCATAAAACTTGACGCCCTCGCCCGCCTTCACATAAGGGTCATAGCCCTCGCGAAAGCGCCACAGGGTTTCCTTGCCGTCCACCACGGGCCAGCGCAGGCCGCGCACCTCGTGGTACACGTCAAACGGAGCCAGGTCATGCGCGTGACCGCGCCCAAACTCGGCATATTCTTCAAACAAACCCTTTTGCACGTAGAAGCCAAAAGCTTTGGATTCGTCGTTGTTGTAGTCCTTGATGTATTTGCCATTGACCTTGGTCAGGTCGGCCATGGGATATTTGTTGACCTTGCCGTTCTTGTAAAGCACATCGAACAGGGTTTTGCCTTTCAGTTCGGGCTTCTTGGCAATCAGCTCGGCAGGCCAGACCTCTTCTACCTTGAAACGTTTGGAGAACTCCATCAGTTGCCACAAGTCAGAACGGGACTCGCCGGGTGCGCTGACCTGTTGACGCCAGACTTGCGTGCGGCGCTCGGCATTGCCAAAGGCACCTTCTTTCTCAACCCACATCGCAGACGGCAAAATCAAATCCGCCGCCATGGCTGACACGGTGGGGTAAGGATCACTCACCACCACAAAGGCGGCAGGATTGCGCCAACCGGGGTAAATTTCCCCGTTGATGTTGGGCCCCGCCTGCATGTTGTTGGTGGTTTGGGTCCAGTAGCACTTGAGCTTGCCGTCTTTCAAGGCACGGCTTTGGGCCACAGCGTGCAGGCCGATTTTGTCGGGAATCGTGCCTTCCGGCAGGTTCCAAATTTCTTCGGTGTGCTTGCGGTGTGCGGGGTTGGTGACCACCATGTCAGCGGGCAGACGGTGCGCAAAGGTGCCCACTTCGCGCGCGGTGCCGCAGGCGCTGGGCTGGCCCGTCAGGCTGAAGGGGCTGTTTCCGGGCTGGCTGATCTTGCCCGTGAGCAGGTGGATGTTGTAGACCATGTTATTGGCCCAGGTGCCACGCGTGTGCTGGTTAAAGCCCATGGTCCACAGCGACATCACCTTGACCTTGGGATCGGCATACAGCTTGGCCAGCTCTTCCAGTTGCTTGACCGGCACGCCGGAAATCTCGCTGGTTTTCTCTGCCGTGTATTCGCTGACGAACTTGGCGTATTCCTCGAACGTGATTGGGCTGGAGTCGTTCGGGTTGGTCTTGGGTTTGCCGTCAGCGCCAGCGTAGCCGTTTGCAGCCGCGTCTTTTTCCAGCGCGTGCCCTGGGCGCAGGCCATAGCCGATGTCGGTGACACCCTTTTTGAAGTTGCAGTTCTTCTTGACGAACTCGGTATTCACCTTCTTGTTGGTGATGATGTAGTTGGCGATGTAGTTCAGGATCGCCAGGTCAGTCTGCGGCTTGAACACAATGCCCTGGTCGGCCAGGTCAAAGCTGCGGTGCTCGAACGTGGACAGCACCGCCACCTTGACATGCGGATTGCTCAAGCGACGGTCGGTCATGCGGCTCCACAAAATGGGATGCATTTCGGCCATGTTGCTGCCCCACAGCACAAAGGCGTCGGCCTGCTCGATGTCGTCGTAGCAGCCCATGGGCTCGTCGATGCCAAAGGTGCGCATGAAGCCTGTCACGGCGCTCGCCATGCAGTGGCGTGCATTGGGGTCCAGGTTGTTGGAGCGAAAACCGGCCTTCCACAGCTTGCTGGCGGCATAGCCTTCCCACACCGTCCATTGGCCCGAGCCAAACATGGCGATGCCGGTGGGGCCATCGGCCTTCAAGGTGTTCTTCCACTTGTCGGCCATGATGTCAAAGGCCTCGTCCCAGCTCACGGGGGTGAACTCGCCTTCCTTGTCATATTTGCCGTTTTTCTTGCGCAGCAAAGGCGTCTGCAAGCGGTCTTTGCCGTACATGATCTTGGACAGGAAATAGCCCTTGATGCAGTTCAGGCCACGGTTCACGGGCGACTCGGGGTCACCTTGCGTAGCCACCACCTTGCCGTCTTGCACGCCCACCATCACGGCGCAGCCTGTACCGCAGAAGCGGCAGGGAGCTTTGTCCCAGCGCACGCCAACGTCGCTGGCCGTCTTGGCTTTAGCCGCCTCGGGGGCGGCCTGCACCACCAGCGGGATGCCCGCTGCTGCGGCACTGGCGGTCAGTGCCTGGGATTTCAAAAATTCACGTCGGATTAATTTCATGAGACCTATCTCCGAAGGTGCTGAATGCACCTAAAAGCCAAAAACAGCCAAACCTTTGGTTGATGCAATCTGGCCAGTGATTGCGTCCTTAAACCAGTTCAAGTCTGAGGCGCAGCGCCTAGGGTTTTCCCGAGACCATCTGCCATGTCGCTCAGGCTAGCGCGCCAAGATTGAAATTGCTGGACTTCCTGCAAGGGCGGGCTGTCCTCTTCCAGGTCTGGCCCTGAATATTCATAAACCAGCGAGGTATTGAGCACATGGGGCATCAGCGCCATGGCGGCCATGGCTTGCGCCGCAGTCGTGGTGGCCGTGTTTTCGATGATGACCACCAAGCGGCCATCTCCAGGGTTTAGCGCGATGTCCATCCCCGCTTGTTGCGACAACTCGGCCACAACTTCAGCCAGATGTTCTGGCCGAACGCGAACCACGGTTCCAAGGATGCTCATGTTGTCTCGCAGGTAATCATGGATGCACTGTAGTGGTGCAGCATGCGCTATCGATTGATAAAAATCAATCGATTCGCCCCAATTTGCATCAATTGCCTAGGGTTTACGCGCGAAATGAGCTGAATGCGGCGCACGTGGCGCGCGCGCCTCTTAGCTGCCGGCTTTGCGCTGGCGCAAGCGGGCCAGCTCTTCGTCTTCCAGTTCACGACGGCGTTGCTGCTGCTTGAGGAGTTCATCGTGCCGCACCGCCTCGACCTCGTCGGGGGAGGGTTCCTCGTGCATGCTGAGTGTCAAGCCACCAAAAGTTGATTCGGCGGGCTCGCCGCGCTTGCTCTTGAGCTTCATGTTGAGGCGCAGTTCATTGGCCGAATCGGCATTGCGCAGCGCCTCGTCATACGAAATCTTGCCCTCGTTGTACAGGTCAAACAAGGCCCAGTCGAAGGTGCGCATGCCCAGTTCACGCGACTTGTCCATCAAGGCCTTGATGTCATTGAATGCGCCCTTGAAGATCCGCTCGGCAATGCTTGGCGTGTTCAGCAAAATCTCCACCGCCGCGCAGCGCCCGTTGCCGTCTTCGGTGCGTACTAGACGCTGCGACACGATGGCTCGCAAGTTGGCGGACAAGTCCATCAGCAGTTGAGTACGCCGCTCCTCCGGAAAGAAGTTGATGATGCGGTCAATCGTCTGATTGGCATTGTTCGCGTGCAGCGTGCCCAGGCACAAATGGCCTGTTTCAGCGAACGCGATGGCGTGCTCCATGGTTTCGGCGTCGCGGATTTCACCAATCAAAATCACATCAGGCGCCTGGCGCAGCGTGTTCTTGAGGGCGTTGTGCCACGAGTGCGTATCCACGCCCACTTCGCGGTGCGTGATCAGTGATTTTTTGGACTGGTGCACATATTCCACCGGGTCTTCCACGGTGATGATGTGCCCAGGAGAGGTGCTATTGCGGTAATCAATCAACGCCGCCAGCGAGGTCGATTTGCCCGAGCCCGTGCCGCCCACGACCAGCACCAGGCCACGCTTGTTCATGATGACTTCTTTGAGCACGGGGGGCAAACCCAGCTTTTCAAAGTTAGGCATCTCCGACGCAATTGTGCGCAGCACCATGCCTACGCACTGCTGCTGCACAAACACATTCACCCGAAAGCGCGACACACCTGGCACCGAGATGGCAAAGTTGCATTCCATCTCTTTGGCAAACTCTTCCCGCTGACGCGCGTTCATCAGTGAATTGGCGAGTTCTGCCGTGGTGTCACCACCCAGCTTTTGCCCGGTCAACGGTGTCATGCCCCCGTGAACCTTGATGCTGGGCGGAAAATCCGCCGCAATGAACAAATCCGACCCGCCCGACTTGACCATCGCGCCCAGCAACTTATGCATATAGCCGCGTGCTTGGTCTTCTGTGAGTGTTGCCAATGCTGCCTCCTGAATGTCGAAACATTCTAGAGGGAATAGGGTGACTGCGTTGGGCGCCCAAACCTCAGCTCGGCCCGTCGATCACGTCGGCTTATCTGTGGACGTAGCGCAGGTCAGCTGGGGTGGATCTGCTGGCGAGCGGGCTGCGGCTTTGTCTTTTGTTTGCTTGGGCCTTTGTTTGCTTGGGCCTTTGTTTGCTTAGTCCTTTGTTTGCTTAGTCCTTGGTTTGCTTGGGGCTGTGGGGGATCAGGCGAACGGGGTACTCTGCGCACTACGTGTCCTCCAGGCCTCGCGGCCTTTCCCCCTTTACCTCCGTGCGCAGAGCACCCCATTCACCTGATCAGGTGGCAGCCGCTGGTGTGCCGCTAGCCAGAGATCACGGCGGAAACATTTGCGGGGTGGAACTGCAGCGATGTCTTGGTGAGCTTTTACGTTGGAGGCTACCGGCAGGCGACACGAGCGGCGAAGCCGCAGCCTGATGTCGCTTGTCCGTGTGGGCCGACCCGTTAGAACGCCCCCCGAAGTGACCTTGGAAACAGCTCAGAGGTCTTCTTCGCAGCCGTAACGAGTGCATATGGCTTTCTCGCCTTGGTTGTAGAAAACGAGGTCCTGTGAAGCGGCCAAACCCTTCGAGAATTTCGCCCAGTAGAGCCCATGATACGTATACAGATGTCCCTCAGCCTTAGTTGCCGGAGGCGACTCCACGCTGTTGCCTGGCTCGAAGACGGCCGTAAACGAACCATCATTTCGAAAACGGTACGTGGTACCAGAATCGCAGCCACCATCACATGCGGTGAACTTGCCCCGGCTTCCTGCATCCCAGGAAGTGACTTTCGAAAACTTGCTAAGTCGGGCAGCAGCGGGTTCAGGTATCCGCATCGGCGTCTTTGCTCTCTCGATGTAACGTGCGTCCTTCGTTTCCCAATCGGGAGGATTGTTGACACGTTGAACGACGAGCATGCCGGGTGAAGCAGAAAGAATTTTTACCATTTCCGTTCGAACAAGTGTGCTTGTTCCAGAGCTCTGAGTAAAGCCTCCCGTTACTTTGCGTGTAATGGTCGCAAGCTCTGGTTGGGTCGCTTCGGTCGCTAATGGCTGCAAAAATAGAAAGGCAGCCAGGTACATGAGGAACGGCGTTCTATGCGACATGGCGTAAGGCGTTCTAGCTCAATGTACGCCGCAATGTCTGCGGTATAGCCTGGCAACATTGCCTATGAAAATTGCCATTTCGGCATATTGCATCTAATCTATTTGCTCTACCAAACATAGCATCAACCCCCTCATGGCACTCTTGAATTCTTCAAGCATTTTGATCTAAATTTGGCCTCGCCATCGGCAACAAGCGCAACCCACACTTGGGGTTTCATTTGCAAAAAAAGATTGTGCCCAGATCAATCCGCTGCGGTCACCAGATCAGGATGATGGGGTGCTCTGCGCAGGGAGGTAAAGGCGGAGAGCCGCGAGGCTCGGGGGACACGGACTGCGCAGAGTACCCCGTCGTCCTGATCGCCCCGACGGCCTCAACTAAATCACCTCAACCATCGACCTGACCAAACGTCACCTCCCCTTAGCCGCAACCGCCCGCTCATAAAGCGGCATCACCTTAGGCAAATTCTTCTGAATATCCTTGATCCGCGTCTTGCCAGACGGATGCGTGCTCAGCCACTGCGGCGGCGCGCCCTTGCTGGCGGCGCTCATCTTCTCCCACAGGCTCACGCCAGAGCGCGGGTCGTAACCCGCACGAGCCGCCAGCTCCATGCCCACCAAATCGGCCTCAGACTCATCCTCGCGGCTGAACTCCAGCGTCAGCAACTGCGCGCCTTGACCAATCACTTGGTGACCCAGTTGGCCCACCCCGAGCACTGCCGACAACACCGATGCACCCACGTTCGTCGCAGCGTTCTTACCCATGCGCTCACGGGCATGCTCACGCAAGGCGTGGGCAATTTCGTGGCCCATCACCATGGCCACCTCGTCGTCGGTCAGTTTGAGCTGCTCCAGAATGCCCGTGTAAAACGCGATCTTGCCGCCAGGCATGCAAAAGGCGTTGATCTGCTTGCTGCCAATCAGGTTCACCTCCCACTTCCAGTCCTTGGCACGGGGATTCCATTCCAGCGTAAACGGAATCAACTGCTGTGCGATGCGGCGCAGACGCTGCACTTGCGGGTCTTTGTCAGACGCCAAGGCGCCCTTTTGCGCCGCCTGCTGGCGCAGCTGCACATACTGCTGTGCGGCGGACGCCTCAATCTGGCCCGCTGGGGCGAGCTTGGTGAACACCGATTCCTTGCCCACGTCCACGCCTTCACGTGAAAAAGCGAGGTTTTGGCACGCCAGCAGGGCACTTAGCACTATCAGCTTGGTAGCGAATTGCTTCATCGTTGCAGCCTCTTTCCCGGTATTATCAACAGCATGACTCAAGTTGCAGACAACGCGCCAGCCCGGTCCTGGGCAGACACTTTTCGCGTGTACAAAGAAGCTGCCACGTTGCGCATGCTGTTTCTGGGCTTTTCTGCCGGTTTGCCCCTGCTGCTGGTGCTTGGCACGTTGAGCTTTCGGCTGCGCGAGGCGGGCATAGATCGCACCACCATTGGCTATCTGTCCTGGGTGGGCTTGGCCTACGGCTTCAAGTGGGTGTGGGCTCCGCTGGTGGACCGCCTTCCCCTGCCGGGCCTGACGCATCTGCTGGGACGCAGACGCAGCTGGTTGCTGTTCGCACAGGCCTTGATCATTTCGGGGCTCTTTGGCATGGCGCTGACCGATCCCAAATACACCCTGGACACCATGGTCTGGTTTGCGCTGATGGTGGCTTTTGGCTCGGCCACGCAAGACATTGCATTGGATGCGTTTCGCATTGAATCGGCGGACGTAGACCGTCAGGCTGCGCTGGCCGCTGCGTATCAGACGGGTTACCGCTTGGCCATGATCTGGGCGGGCGCTGGGGTGCTGTGGATTGCGGCGCGTGCCGAGGTAGCCAACATGGCCGCGTACCAGCACAGCGCCTGGCAAACAGCTTATCTGGTGATGGCCGCGTCCATGGCGGTGGGTGTGCTGACCGTGTTGTTGTCGCCCGAGCCTGCTCAGAAAGTGCTACCGCCCGCCAAGAACGCGGCCGAATGGATTCAAGGTGCGCTGATCGACCCGTTTGCCGACTTCATCCGCCGCTACCGTTGGCAGGCCGCGTTGATTTTGGGCTTGATTGCGGTCTACCGCATCAGCGATGTGGTGATGGGCATCATGGCCAACCCGTTCTACGTGGACATGGGCTTCACCAAGGACGAGGTGGCCGCCGTCACCAAGGTGTATGGCGTGATCATGACCCTGGTGGGTGCGTTTGTCGGCGGCGTGCTGTCGATGCGCTTTGGCATCATGCGCATCCTGATGCTGGGCGCGGTGCTGAGCGCGGCCAGCAATTTGCTGTTTGCCTGGCTGGGCACGCGCGGGCATGACGTGACCGCGCTTATCTTTGTGGTGTCGGCCGACAACCTCTCCAGCGGTATTGCGTCGGCCGCGTTCATTGCCTATCTTTCCAGCCTGACCAACATCAGCTATTCCGCTACACAGTACGCGCTGTTCAGCTCGCTCATGCTGCTGTTGCCGAAGTTTCTGGCAGGGTATTCGGGCAAGTACGTGGACAGCTTTGGCTACGAGCATTTCTTTACCGCAACAGCCCTGCTGGGGGTGCCTGTGCTGCTGCTCGTTTGGCTGGCAGCCCGGGCCAGCAATCGGCCCCCGCCTGAAATGAACTGAAACAAATCGATATGTGCTTGAAACCCTTTGGGAAGGGTAAAGGCACACACTGAAGCCTTGTTCAACAACGAGGATTTCACATGTTTTGGTTTACCCCTGCGCTGGCTTTGCTGCTCTTGATTCCAGCGGTTCGCTTGTTACGCCGTGGTGGTTTTTCGGGCTGGCTTGTCCTGCTGTTTTTGGTTCCTGTGGTCAATGTCGTCTTCTTCTGGTGGCTTGCGTTTCGGCGCGGTGGGCACCCGAGCGGCCCTTTTGCGGCGCGGCATACAAGATGCGGCGCTCGACATGCCCGCGCCCACACCACAGCCACCACAGCCACCACTACCAGCACGGCACCTGGCACGACAGTAGACAAGGCACCCAGCGCTGAAGTCGCGTCCTAACGCAGGACGGGTCAGTCCGGCAAGGCCAGGCGTTCTTTCAGAATGGCCTTTTGCACCTTGCCCAGCGCTGTCTTAGGCAACTCGGCTTGCTGCAGCCAGCGACGTGGCAGCTTGTAGCGGGCCAAGCGGGACTGCAAATATAGCTGCAATTCAGGTTGAATTTGATCCCAATTTGATAGCAAACTTTGCTTATCGGAATTGCCGAAAGTGCCATTTTTAGCATGCAAAACCACGATTACAACCGGGATCTCGCCCCACTGCGCGTCGGGCATGCCCAGCACCGCGCACTCGGCCACCAGCGGGTGGGCGGCGAGCAGGTTCTCAATCTCGGCCGGGTAGATGTTTTCGCCGCCCGAGATGATCATGTCTTTGGCCCGCGCGACGATGCGGTAGCTGCCGTCTGCGGCCAGTTGTGCCACATCGCCCGTGTGAAACCAGCCGTCGCTGTCGCGGGCTGGGGTGTCTGGCCAGTAGGCCTGCACGATGTTGGCGGCTCTAAGCCACAACTCCCCTGTGTCACCGTCACCCGCCACGTGCGCCTCCACACCCGGCGCAGGCCAGCCGCAAGAACCCACATGGCTGAAGGCGTGCTCGGGCGGCAACGCGATAGAGAACGGCCCGGTCTCCGTAGCACCGTACACATTGCACACAGGCACCCCGCGTGATTGCACCGCCTGCACCAATTCATCCGGCAGGATGCTGCTGCCCGCCCACACGGCGCGCAGGCAAGACAGGTCTGCCGTTGACCAGGATGGATGCGCCAGCAGCGCGCGCAGGGTGGCTGGCACTTGCAAGGTGAGGCTGGGACGCCACTGGGCCAGATCGGCCAGCGTGGCCCCCGGGTCAAAGCGGGCGTGCAGGATGACGCAGGCCCCGGCAAAGAGCGCGGGCAAGGTCTGGATGCACAAGCCGCCCACATGGAACAGCGGCAACACGGTCAAGACGACGTCCTCAGGCGTGATGGCTTGCACCGACTGCGCCGCCGCCATGTTGGCCAGCAGATTCGCCTGCGTGTGTACTGCCCCTTTGGGCGCTCCGGTGGTCCCTGAGGTGTAGACCAGAATGGCAGGGGCGTGGCCATCCTGACCTATTGGCATGTCGGGCAGCGCTGCCTCCAGATCGCCCTGCGCCAAGTCATGTAGCGCTAACGTGGGTAAGTCACCGCACGCGTCAGCCAACTGTTGCGCGGCCGTCGCCCAATGCGCGTCGTGTATCAGGCAGCGCGGCGTGCAGTCTTCCAAAACGGCTTGCCACTCAGGCGCAGCCAGCCGAAAGTTCAAGGGGGCCAACAGGGCACCGATGCGCGCCAAGGCAAACAGCAGGGTGATTTGGTCGGGGTGGTTCAGCCCCAGGTAGGCCACTCGGTCCCCTGGACGCACACCGCTTGCATGCCAAAGCTGAGTCGCCACTGCATTCACGCGCTTCTGCAATTGCTGGTAGCTCAGGGTTTGCCCCTCAAACCGCAAGGCGACGGCATTGGGCCGCGTCGTTGCCTGGTGGTTTAGCAGGTCCGTCAAAGTGGCGAACTGAGTTGGCGGTGGGTTAGGGGCAGTCGGGGTGTCGTGCATTTACCTAACTTTACCGCCGCTTCACGGGGATTTGATGCGCATGGCTGAAGATGAAACATCGTTTGACTGATCCACCTTGTCTGAAGGCGCACCTTGTCCCGAGCAATTGACAGGACATACAGGACATACAGGACATAAGACCCCATGCACAATCAGCCCATGCAAGATTTGTTGATGATTGAAGATGACTCCCGCCTGGCCCAGATGGTGGGGGAATATTTGAGCGGCAATGGCTTTGGCTTCAGCCATGCCGCGACAGCCACGGCGGGTTTACAGGCGGTCGGCGACAAACTGCCTGACCTCGTCATTCTGGACTTGATGTTGCCCGACATGGACGGCCTAGAGGTCTGCCGCCGTCTGCGCGCCACGGCAGGCGCAGTGGCCAAAGTGCCGGTGCTGATGCTGACCGCCAAGGGTGACCCCATGGACCGCATCATTGGCCTGGAGATTGGTGCCGACGACTACCTGCCCAAACCCTTTGAGCCGCGTGAACTGCTGGCCCGCATTCGCGCCATTTTGCGCAGGCGAGAAGACACCACCGCCGCCAGCGCGACCGGGCAAACGCCGCCGCTGCGCTTTGGCTCGCTAGAGATTGACCGTGACGCGCGCGCCGTGAGCGTGGGTGGCCAACTGTGTGACCTGACGTCCTATCAGTTTGATCTGTTGCTGGCGCTGGCCGAGCGCGCTGGCCGGGTGCTGTCGCGTGACCAGATCATGGAAGCCGTGCGCGGCCGCGAGTTAGAGGCGTTTGACCGATCCATCGATGTGCACATGGGGCGCATTCGCGCCGCGATTGAGGTGGACGTGAAAGAGCCCAAGCGCATCCTAACCGTTCGCGGTGTGGGCTATGTTTTTGCGCGGCAGCAAGACTAGATGAACACCCTCAGTGCCACCATCAACGCGCTTTGGAATCGCCTGTACGTCAGGATCTGGCTGGCCGTGATTTTGGCCGTGGTGGTCTTGACGGTGCTGGTCAGTTGGGCTTGGCGCTTCACGGCGGAAGCACCGCTGCGCGAAGTGCATATCCGCAACATGGCGGGCGAGGTCATTGGGCATGGCGAGCGCCGCTTTCCACCGATGCCGCCCACGCCCGACATGCCCAGGTCTCCGCTTGGCAAAGGACCACACGGCAGCGGGCGGGGCCCAGAGTTCATTGTCCAGATGACCAATGGCGAAGAACTGCACGTGCATTTGCCCCGGCCGCCGGAGCGCTCGCCCTTCAGCAACCGGCAGTACGGTTTCTTTTGGCTTCTAGCGCTTGTGGGCGTGGCAGTCGCACTGGGCACCTATCCCATCATCCGGCAACTGACCCGCCGTCTTGAGGCTGTCAAGGCCGGGGTGGACCGCTGGGGCGCGGGCGACTTGAGCGCACGCGTGCCTGTGCAAGGCCATGACGAAGTGGCGTCTTTGGCGCTGCGCTTTAACAGCGCTGCCGAACGCATCCAAGGCCTGATTGGCGCGCACAAATCGCTGCTGGCCAATGCGTCGCATGAACTTCGATCACCCCTCACCCGCATTCGCATGGGGCTGGAGCTGATGGGCGACAAACCCACACCGGGATTCAAAAACGAAATCACCCGCAACATTGGCGAGCTGGACCAGTTGATTGACGAAATCCTTCTGGCCAGCCGCCTGGACGCGCGAGAAGCGGACATGGGCACCGTCGAACAGGTCGATCTGATTGGCCTGCTGGCAGAGGAATGCGCCCGCGCCGATGCTGATTTTTCTGCTGATGGCGCAGGTGGCCAGCCCGTGATCGTGCAAGGTGTGGTCAAACTGCTGCGGCGCGTGGTGCGTAACTTGCTGGAGAACGCCCGGCGCTACAGCCAAGGTGAAGTCACGGTCACGCTGCAGCTCGCTAATCAGCCGGGAGGGCAGCAGGGAGAGCATCGGGTAGAGATCCAGGTCTGTGACCAAGGCCCTGGCGTGCCGCGCGAGCTTCGAGAGCGCATTTTTGAGCCGTTTTACCGCCTGCCCGGGGCCAGCGAGCAGTCTGGCGGTGTGGGTTTGGGCCTGGCGCTGGTCAAATCCATCACCGAGCGGCATGGCGGGCAGGTGCGCTGCACCGGGCGCGAGGGCGGTGGCGCGTGTTTTGTGCTTGATTTGCCGGCCTATTCGGCGAAATAGCGCGCCGTCAGCACCGCCTGGTGTCAAGGGATGGACGATTTGAGGCATTTCGTCCCTGCGAAGTTGTAACACCTGTTGCACAATGCGCCTATGCCAAAACTTGATGCAACAGCCCTGGTCTGGAGCGAACACGGCCTGTGAAAGCGCAACTCGCCTATCCCTTGAATACCCGAGAGCCCACTGAGCGCGAAGCCATGCGCCAGTTGGCCGTTCGAGAGATGTGCGCCGCCGTTGCTTCGCCTTTGGCATCCGCGTTGCTGGCTTACACGCTGTCTGGTCAGGTCGATGCGCAGCGGCTGGAGTGGTGGCTGATCGCGCAGGTGGTGTTTGCCATGAGCAGCCTGTTGCTGGCTTTTTTGCTGCGCAGAAAGCTGGACTCCAGCTCCGCCCGCAACAAGGTGGTACGTTACTTGATGGTGTCCCTCACCCTGGAGGCGCTGACCTGGGGTGCCGCGCCGGTGTTTTTGATCGCAGCCGACCCGGTCTACAACGTCTTGACGCTGGCCTATATCTGCGTGGCGTCGTCCCTGGCCTTGCACACCCTTTGCCTGCATGGCCCGTCCATGGTTTTGTTTCTCATGTGCCTGATGCTGCCCAGCACCATCAGCCATTTGACGGCAAGCGACACCTTGAACCTGTTCATGGGCCTGGGCGCGCTGATGGTGCTGGGTTTAAGTCTGTTTTTTGGATTGATTTCTGGCCGCCTGGCCAGAGAAGGCATCAATGCATCGGTGCAAAGCGCCATGCTGGCCGACCAGCTTAAAAGCAATAACGCTGATTTGCGCACCGCCCTGCGCGCCATTCGGCAGATGGCCACACGCGACCCGCTCACCCAGGCCTATAACCGCCGCGCTTTGCTGGAATTTTTAGAGCGTGAAATGGTGGCCCAAGACCGGGGCGGCCAGTCGCTGGGGGTGTTGCTGATTGATGTTGACCATTTCAAGCAGGTCAACGACACCTTTGGCCACCTCACAGGCGACGATGTCCTGAAAGCCCTGTGCCACCGGCTGGACAATCTGATGCGCGGCAATGACTTTTTGGCCCGCTACGGCGGCGAAGAGTTTGTTTGTCTGATCCATGTCGCGGACGAGCAGCAACTGCTGGCAGCAGGCGAGCGCATTCGCGCGGCCGTGGCCGAGAAACCCATCCTCAGCAAGCCCGATCCGCTTCATGTTCAGGTGTCCATTGGTGCCGCGATGCGCCGACGCGGCGAGGAAGGCAACGCCTTGTTTGCGCGGTCTGACAAGGCGCTGTACAAGGCCAAAAATGCGGGGCGAAACCTGGTGATGTTGGATGCCATGGCCAGCTCCCCCATGACAGCAGACGTCAACATCGCCAGCGCTTTGTAAATCGGCGCACTGGCCAATGGGCTGCGGCCTACGGGTAAGCACTGTGTGTCTTTTCCAATAATTAATGAAAAATTAATTAACTCAGTGGGCGTGGTGCCGAACTGAATTTTGTGGGCACGCCCCGGCGCGGGTGCAGCCGCCCAAACGGAGACAACATGTTCAAGCTTTCCAAACTGGCGACTACCGTCGCAGCCACCCTGTTCGCCCTTAGCGTCCAAACCGCCCAAGCTGGCGAAGTCGAAGTTCTGCACTACTGGACATCCGGCGGCGAGGCCAAATCAGTGGCTGAACTCAAGAAGATCATGCAGGCCAAGGGCCATGTCTGGAAAGACTTTGCTGTGGCCGGTGGCGGTGGCGACAACGCCGCCACGGTGCTCAAGAGCCGCGTCGTGTCAGGCAACCCGCCCGCCGCCGCCCAGATCAAAGGCCCTGCCATTCAAGAATGGGCGCAAGAGGGCGTGCTGGCCAACCTGGACGCCACGGCCAAGGCCGAGAAGTGGGACAGCCTGCTGCCCAAGGTGGTGGCCGACGTGATGAAGTACAAAGGCAACTACGTGGCGGCACCCGTCAACGTGCACCGCGTCAACTGGGTGTGGGCCAACCCTGAAGTGCTCAAAAAAGCTGGCGTGGCTGGCATGCCCAAGACCTACGACGAATTCTTTGCCGCCGCCGACAAGATCAAGGCCGCAGGCCTGATCGCCGTGGCGCATGGCGGCCAAAACTGGCAAGACTTCACGACCTTTGAATCGGTGGTGCTGGGTGTAGGTGGTGCCAAGTTCTACAACGACGCCATGGTCAAGCTGGATGCCAAGGCCATTGCCAGCCCCACCATGACCAAATCGCTGGAGACTTTCCGCAAGATCAAGGGCTACACCGACGCCGCTGCCCCTGGCCGTGACTGGAACCTGACCACAGCGCTGGTCATGCAAGGCAAGGCAGGCTTTCAGTTCATGGGCGACTGGGCCAAGGGTGAATTTTTAGCCGCAGGCAAAACCCCTGGCAAAGACTTTGTCTGCGCTGCCGCCCCCGGAACTGCCAACGCCTTCACCTTCAACGTGGATTCGTTTGCCATGTTCAAACTCAAGAGCGCAGATGCCCAAAAGGCCCAGGGCGACCTGGCTGCCAGCATCATGGGGCCAGAGTTCCAGGAAGTGTTCAACCTGAACAAGGGCTCTATCCCTGTCCGTTTGAACATGAAGATGGACAAGTTTGACGACTGCGCCAAGACTTCGGCCAAAGACTTTGTCGAAACCGCCAAGACTGGTGGCCTGGTGCCGTCCGTGGCCCACGGCATGGCCATCGCCCCAGCGGCAGAAGGCGCCATCAAGGATGTGGTGAGCCAGTTCTGGAACGACAACAAGATCACGGTGGCTGACGCCCAAAAGAAGCTAGCCACAGCAGCCGCAACAAAGTAAGCGGCCGTGAGCAGTCGCTTTGAATCGGCGCTGCCCAAACTGGTGATCGCGCCCGGCTTTGTGCTGGGCTTTGCATTCATCTATGGGCTGATGATCTGGAACGGCGTGCTGTCGATGACGGCATCGCGCATGCTGCCCAACTACGACGAGTTCGTGGGCTTGGCCCAGTACGCCAAGCTGTGGGAATCTGACCGCTGGTGGTTGGCACTCAAAAACCTGGGCATCTTCAGCGTGCTGTATGTCGGCGGGGCGATGCTGATCGGCATGGCACTGGCGATCTTGCTGGACCAAAAAATCCGCGCAGAAGGCTGGCTGCGCACGATTTACCTCTACCCCATGGCGCTGTCTTTCATCGTGACGGGCACGGCCTGGAAGTGGATGCTCAACCCCAGCTTGGGGCTAGAAAAGTTGATGCACGACATGGGCTGGGCCAGCTTCAGCTTCGACTGGCTGGTCCAGGGCGACACCGCCATTTACTGCGTGGTGATTGCAGGCATTTGGCAAAGCGCCGGTTTTGCGATGGCGCTGTTTCTGGCCGGCCTGCGTGGCATTGACGACAGCATCATCAAAGCGGCGCAAATAGACGGCGCCAGCCTGCCGCGCATTTACTGGCGCGTGATCTTGCCGATTCTGCGGCCCGTGGTGTTCTCGACCATCATGGTGCTGTCGCACCTGTCGATCAAGAGCTTTGACCTGGTGATGGCACTGACAGGCGGCGGGCCAGGGTTTTCTACCGACGTACCGGCAACCTTTATGTACACCATGAGCTTTACCCGTGGACAGATCGGCCTGGGCGCTGCCAGCGCCACCATGATGCTAGCGACGGTAGCCGCCATTGTGGTTCCGTACCTCTACAGCGAGCTGCGGAGCAAACCCCATGAAATCTGAGTACCCCCCCGTTGCGGACTCACTTCGTGTAGCCGCCTCCCCCCTGCAGGGGGCATCCCCAGCGGCCGGGCAAAGCCCGCTCCGCGGGGATCCCACGCCAAGACACAGCTTCGTTTTAGGTCGAATCTTCATTTACGGCGTGTTATTTCTGGCCGCGCTGTTCTTCTTGGCGCCGCTCTATGTGATGCTGGTGACCTCACTCAAAGACGCGGAAGAAATCCGCAATGGCAACCTGCTGGCGTTGCCAAGCAGCCTGAACTTTGAGGCGTGGCAGCTGGCCTGGTCCAGCGCCTGCACAGGCACCGACTGCCGAGGGTTGCAGCCCTTCTTCTGGAACTCGGTCGTGCTGGTGATCCCGGCCGTGCTGATCTCCACGATGTGGGGAGCGATCAACGGCTACGTGCTGAGCCTGTGGAAGTTCCCGGGCAGCGAGTTCCTCTTTGGCCTGATGCTGTTCGGGGTGTTCATGCCGTTTCAGGTGGTGCTGCTGCCCATGAGTCAAATTTTGGGCTGGCTGGGCATCTCCAGCTCTGTAGGGGGTCTGGTGCTGGTGCACTGCTTGGCGGGCCTAGCTGGCACCACGCTGTTCTTTCGCAACTACTACGCCGCCATCCCTAAAGAACTGGTCAACGCCGCGCGCATTGACGGCGCGGGCTTTTGGCGTATCTTTTTCCGCATCATCGTGCCCATGTCCACACCGATTGTGATGGTCACGCTGATCTGGCAGTTCACCAACATCTGGAACGACTTTCTGTTTGGCGTGGCGTTTAGCGGCGCGGACAGCAAGCCCATCACTGTGGGCTTGAACAACATGGTCAACACCACCAGCAGCGTGAAGAACTACAACGTGGACATGGCCGCCGCGGTGATTGCGGGGCTGCCCACGATGCTGATTTATGTGCTGGCTGGCCAGTATTTCGTCAAAGGACTCACAGCTGGCGCTGTGAAAGGTTAACCATGGCATCCGCACTGCATATTCAAGGCATCCGCAAGACCTTTGGCAAGGCCGACAAAGAGGTGGAGGTGCTCAAGCGCATCGACATTGACGTGGCACCGGGCGAATTCCTGATCCTGGTGGGGCCGTCGGGCTGCGGAAAATCGACGTTGCTGAACATCATTGCCGGGCTCGAAGAACCGTCTGAGGGCGCGATTCGCATCGGCGAGCGCAACGTGGTGGGCGTGCCGCCTGCCCAGCGCGACATTGCCATGGTGTTCCAGAGCTATGCGCTGTATCCCACCATGAGCGTGGCCGACAACATTGGCTTTGCGCTGGAGATGCGCAAGGTGCCCAAGGCCGAGCGCACCAAGCGCATTGCCGAGGTGGCCGCGATGCTGCAGATCACCCATTTGCTAGACCGCCGCCCCGCCCAACTCAGCGGTGGTCAGCGTCAGCGCGTGGCCATGGGCCGGGCGCTGGCCCGCGAGCCGCAGTTGTTTTTGTTTGACGAGCCGCTGTCCAATCTGGACGCGAAGCTGCGTGTGGAAATGCGTGCCGAGATCAAGCGCCTGCACCAGACCAGCGGCATCACGAGCGTGTATGTGACCCACGACCAGATCGAAGCGATGACGTTAGGAAGTCGCATCGCGGTGATGAAGGGCGGTGTGTTGCAGCAGTTGGGCACGCCAGACGACATTTACCGTCGCCCAGCCAACACCTATGTGGCAACCTTTATTGGCTCGCCGACTATGAATTTGATAGCTGGAAAAGCAGATACATCTAGCGGTAACAGCCAATTTCACATCAAAAATGCGTCGCTGGACTTGCCCTGCCCGACTGCAGCCAGTGATGTTCAGCTGGGCCTGAGGCCGGAGCATCTGCTGCTGGACGATTCGGCCACTTGGCGAGGAAAAGTCAGCTTGGTGGAGCCGACCGGGGCAGACACCTATGTGGTGGTGCAGACCGATGCGGGGGCCGTTACTGTGCGTACATCCCCGCAAACGGCAGCGCGACCGGGGGACCATGTGGGGCTGGCGGTGGACAGCGCGCATGTCAGCTGGTTTGATGCGACTGGGGAGCGGGTGGCGGCTTAGGTCTTGATTGCATTTCGCTTTTGCGTTTTCTGTTTGCTTGGACCTGTGGGGGATCAGGCGAACGCGGTACTTTGCGCACTACGTGTCCTCCAGGCCTCGCGGCCTTTCCCCCTTTACCTCCGTGCGCAAAGCACCCCATTCACCTGATCGGGTAGGCGTTGGAGGTATGCGTATAGCGGTCAAGATGCTTCAGCAAGCCTTCAAGCCTTGCGGGCAGAGGCGTTGTCAAACACCTTTAACGTTGAAGGCAAGGCGACACCGAAGGCGGTCGCCCCATGGCCGACCAGTTAAACCCGGTCAGTAGGTTGGTTGGAAGAAGGTCCATATGAGCCAAACAACGAACAACGCCAGCGGAAGGAAGAACGCAATGACTCCCTCAGCGAAATACCGCATGGCTTGAGACATGCTCGAATCAACACGAGAGAGCCTCACCGCGCCAAACGACCGAAGCGCCACACCAAGAAAATAGACCAAAGAACAAATGCCAATCGCCACAACGTACGGGAACTGAGGTGTGCCTCGCTCGCGAACGAAGACAAAGGCAAGAACTACGCCTGAAAAGACGGCAACGGTAAGACCCGCGATCGCTACAAGATAGCAGGCCAGCCGGATGCGAGGAATTTCAGATGCGACGTGCGAGTTCATTCTGAGGTTTAACGTGAAGATGACCGGCACACGCCTACGCGCCGAAGGCGTAGCAGGTGTGTGTCCGTGTCGATTGACATGTTAGCCCTCACCCGCATACTCCGGACAGACGCTTCCCCGAACCTGCAACACCAATGTTGCAGTGCGCGGCGCGCAGCCCCCCAGTCGAACCATAGCGCCTCCGCGATTGCACGAGCCAACGACTGGCGTGTACGAGCCGTCCGGTCCAATGAAGATGAGGCCCCAGACTCCGTCCTGAGGCGGCGCCGCGGACGGATATGTGCGGTTGTACTTCTTGAGATAAAGGTCTCCGTCATAGCCGTGACTCTCGCACGCGAGCTCCCACTCGGACGACGGGAAGAGCGAGGCAAGAGTAACCCGTGGCTGCCCCGAGTTTGCGATGCCCGCGAGCCGGGTACGAAACTGATACTCAGCCAAAGACGTTGGCAAATGAAGCAGGGTCCACGCGATCAAACCCACGACCAAGGCGAGCACCACGGCCACGGCTGAAACGATGGGTATGCGACGAGTAGGCACGCGCGCTGTTGTGAGGGTTAACTTTTATGTACCCGAGAATCTATTTCGAGATTCCGACGCTGGACGACAAAATAAACTGAGCCTCTTCAGTTCGGACGCGACGCTACTTGCCTCGCACCCCGCATCGATTCTTGATCTCACGCTTTCCGCTGTTGCCATCGTTCCCTCCAAAGTCTGCCGTCTATCTTACCCATGCGCCAACAAGCTGCAACTGATCAGGTGGATGGGGTGCGCTGGGCACGGAGGTAAAGGGGGAAAGGCCGCGAGGCCTGGAGGACACGTAGTGCACAGCGTACCGCGTCCGCCTGATCCACCACCAGCATCAAGCACCCAATAGACAAACTCAAGACACCCAACGCAGCAATCAAACGTCAACAAGACCTCGGCGCATACCCCATCTGCTGCGCCACAAACCCATCAAAGGCCGACAGCAGTGGCTGAAACCTTTGATCAGCATGCACCGAACCGTTAGCCTGAGCATCCAGATGCGACAACGCAGCGCAAGTCGCTTCCAGCGTAGAAAGCTGATCGGGCAGATGCGCCTTGCGAATCAAATACTGCGACGTAGGCAAATCGCTCAGCGGCAGCCGTGGAAGGCCTTGCAATGCAGGGTTCAGGTACAGCATCTTGCGGCTCTTGCGCCAAGTGCCGTCCAACACAATCAAGCGAAGTTGCGATGGGTTGCGCATCTGTTCAACAGACAGCACAGGCGGCGAAGACTCCCCAGGTGTTTCCGGGTACAACAACACAGCCTGCCGTGGTCCTGCCAACAAGGCTTGCACCTCCGCCGGGCTAAACACCTCGCCCGTCATCAGCTTGCTGTTCGGCAGACTTAAATGCAGCAAACGCGCAGTGCCCTTGGCGCTGTGTACCTCCAGCGGGTGCTGCAGGATCACCACCTCCACCTCATGCGGCGTCGGTGTAATCCACTGGCAAATGCAAGTGCGTTGTGGCCGCAGACAGGTGGCGCAACTCAGACGTTTGGGCGGTGTGGCGACTGACGCAAGTGATGCAGCTCGAAGCCTGATCAAGCCGCCTGCGGCAAACTGATGCGCACCCGCAGGCCACGCGGCTGCACGCTGATCACCTCTGCCTTGCCACTGTGGCGCTGCGCAATCTGGGCGACGATGGCCAGGCCCAGGCCGCAGCCGCCGGGCACTTCGCTGGCGCGCCAAAAGCGCTCAAACATACGGTCGCGGTCTGCCTCTGGCACGCCGGGGCCGTTGTCTTCTACCTCCACAGCCGCTTCACCGCTGGCGGTGACATGCACCCGCACTGTGACCACCGCTTCGCGGCCCGCGTAGTGCACAGCGTTGTCGATCAAATTGGCAATGGCTTCGCGCAACAAGAGCTTTTCGCCCATCACCTGCAGATGCTCAACGCCCTCATAGCCCAGGTCCACCTTCTGGGCCAGTGCTTTGGGCGCCCATTCGCGAGCAACCTCCCGCGCAAGCGCGGCCAAGTCCAACGCGGCCAGTGGCGTGTCGGTTTCTGACCGGGCCAGGGACAACATCTGCTGCACCAGGTGCGCGCTGCGCTGGGCGCCGGCATGGACCTTCTTCAGACGGTCATGCAGCGCTTGCGGGTCAGATTCCTTCAAGGCCAATTCTGTTTGGCTGATCAGGCCAGCCAGGGGGGTGCGCAGTTGATGGGCGGCGTCGCTTAAAAAACGCTTCTCCTGCGTCATGCTGCGCTGCACCGTCACCAACAATTGATTGACCGCATTGGCCAGCGAATGCACTTCGAGCGGGGCTTGCGTCATCGCAATGGGGGCCAGCGCGCTGATGCGGCGGCTGCGGTCACCCAGCTGCGCCTCCAGCCTCTTTAACGGCTGCAAGCCACGTTTGACGCCTAGCGTTATCAGCACGCCCAGCAGGCTACCCAGCACCAACAGGGGCAACAACATGTCGGCCACCAGTTCACGCGCAATGCGTTCTTGCACGGCCAGACTTTTGGCGATCTGCACTCTTAAGCGTTGCGGTGCATTGGCGTCACCGTAGTTCAGCTCCATCAAGGCCACGCGTACGGATTTGCCGTCGAGCGTGGCGTTGTACAAAATGGTTTGCAGCGGTTCCAAAGCGGTCTGCGCGGCGGGCGGTGGCGGAAACTTGCTGTTGCCCAGCACAAACTGGCCAGGCGGCGACGACACCATGTAGCTGACCTTGTCAGACGGGTCTTGTTCGATGATGTCTTGCGCGGCGCGCGGAAAGTCCACCAGCAAGCCAGAACCCATGGGTTTGACCTGGCGGGCGAGCGAGCGCACCGATTGCGTCAGCGACTGGTCAATGGCTTTCTCGGCATAGCTCAGCGCAATGCGGTAGGCCAATACCCCGCTCACCAGCCACAGCAGGCCTTGTGGCAGCAGCAACCACAGCAGCAACTGGCGTTTGAGGGACAGACCGGGCTTGGCCCGTTGATCCACACCCGCTTGCAGCGCTGGACGCGGCGGGGCGCTGTCTGGCAGATCTGAGGCTGTTGCCATGACGCAGGGGTATCGCTTTACGCCGCTGCGGCTTCGAGCATATAGCCCAGACCCCGAACGTTGCGGATGGTGAGGCCAGAGTTCTCCAGCTTGCGTCGCAGCCGGTGTACATAGACCTCTAACGCGTTGGATACCACCCCTCCGCCTTCCGTTGGGTCGGCCTGCCAGGTGGCAAGCACGTCTTCGCGACTTACCACGCGGCCAAAATTGGCAACCAAAAGACCCAGCAGTGACCATTCGCGCTGGGTCAAATCCAGGGCTTCATCGTCAATCCAGGCCCGGGGGAGTTGGGGGTCAACCCGCAAACGTCCCGTGCTGTGGCCGGACAAATCCAAAGAGCCGCCAAAGGCGGGCATGCGAGACCTGCGCAGCAATGCGGCCAGACGCGCCTGCAACTCTGCCATGTTGAAGGGTTTGGTCAAATAGTCGTCTGCGCCAGCGTTCAGGCCGTCGACGCGGTCATCCACACCGTCCCGTGCGGTCAGGATCAACACGGGCAAGGCATTCAGGCGCTGGCGTATCCAGCGCAGCAAAGACATGCCATCCATAAGGGGCAAGCCCAAGTCCAGCACGACACCGTCAAAGCGGTTTTCTTCCAACACGATTTGGGCGTCCAGCCCATCGCCCGCCACCGTGACCTGGTGCCCCATCTGCGCCAACTGGGCGGCAAGCCCGTCTCGCAGAAGTTCATCGTCCTCAACAATCAATAGATGCGCCATAGGCTGAGCATAGCAAGTCATCCAGTTGTTTGGATACGTTTTTTGCCTCTTCGGCTAGTGCATTTGCCATGGCGTCCACCTGTGAACTGGCCGCGCGGTAAAGCGGGCGAACCAGGCTGATTTCGTAAGGGATGGACACACTGAATGGCCGGATCACCAGTGCCGCATCAGCCCCCATCCCCCGCGTCTGCACCAGCGCCGTCAAGGGGTTCACAATCGCCAGCCCCAGGCCTTGCATGACCATGGCGCACACGGCGTCGGCGCTGTGGGTTTCAATGCGCATCTGCCTAGCCACGCCACTGTCAGCAAAGATCGCATCGATCTTGCGACGATAGGGGTCGCCGCCTGAGAGGCTCACAAAGGCCTGGTCGGCAAAGTCCAGCGGCGTTAACTGCGCCTTGGCCGCAAGGGCATGGCCGCGCGGCAGCACGCAGACCTCGTCCGCCCGTATCAAACTTGACTGCGCGGTGCCCGGCAAGGCCAGTGACGACTCGGTCAGGCCTATGTCAAAACGTTGAGCGCTGAGCGATTCTTCCAGCCACGGCGACTCTTGCGGTGTGATCAGCACCTGCGCGCTCGGAAAGGCGAGCGCCAGCCGCGCGCAGGCACCGGGCATGAGCGACGCGGAATATGCAGGCTGACAACCAATGTTGATCGGCCCGGCGGCAGAGTCTTTCAGCCGAATCGCAAAACGCTGCAAATGGTCCATGCCGACATAGGCGCGCTGTACTTCGTCAAACAGGGTCTGCGCACGTGCGCTGGGAATCAGCCGTCCGCGCTGCCGCGTAAACAAGGCGTAGCCTAGCAACTGCTCCATGCGGGCCAAGTCGCGGCTGATGGTGGGCTGCGAGCTGTTCAGGGCGGCGGCGGCGGCCGTCACCCCGCCACTGCTCATCACGGCGCGAAAGACCTCGATATGGCGTTGGCTGATGACTGGCATATATCCAAATTGAATAGTCTATCAATATTAAAGCATTTGCAGGCATGGTGCGAAGGCGGCAAACTTCGCGCATGAACAGCATTCACCCCAAAACCTCGATTTCTGACGACCTGATCCGCGACCTGGCGCGCACCCATGGCACCCCCCTGTGGGTCTATGAAGCGGCGGTGATTCGCAGCCGCATTCAAAGTCTGTCTGCCTTCGAGACCGTGCGCTTTGCCCAAAAAGCCTGCTCCAACACCCATGTGCTGCGCCTGATGCGCGAGCAAGGCGTGGCGGTAGATGCCGTATCGCGTGGCGAAATCCTGCGGGCGATCAAGGCGGGCTACACATCGGGCGCGGATTCCAACGAGATCGTGTTCACCGCCGACGTGATCGACCAGGCCACGCTGGACACCGTGGTGCAGCACAAAGTACAGGTGAACGCGGGTTCCATCGACATGCTGCGCCAACTGGGCGCCGCCTCACCCGGCCACCGCGTGTGGCTGCGCATCAACCCAGGTTTTGGGCATGGCCACAGCAACAAGACCAATACCGGTGGTGAACACAGCAAGCACGGTATCTGGCATGCAGAACTGGAGCAGGCACTCGCTGTCGTCAAAGCCCAGGGCCTGAAGCTGGTTGGCCTGCACATGCACATTGGCTCGGGCGTGGATTACGGCCATTTGCAGTCCGTTTGCGGCGCGATGGTGGATCTGCTGCGCCGCACGCTGGAAGCAGGCCACGATGTACAGGCCATCTCAGCAGGCGGTGGCTTGAGCATTCCGTACAAGGCAGGTGATGCAGGCATCGACACCGTGGCCTATCACCAGCTCTGGCAAGCCGTGCAGAAAGAAGCCACGCAACTGTTTGGCCACACCATCCATCTGGAACTGGAGCCAGGCCGCTACCTGGTGGCTGAATCTGGCTTGCTGATCACCCAGGTGCGCGCGGTGAAAGACGCAGGCGCCAATCACTTTGTATTGTTGGACACGGGATTCAACGAACTGATGCGCCCCAGCATGTACGGCGCGCACCATCACATGACGGTGTTGCCTGCCAACCCAAGTGCTGCGACGACTGGGGGTGAACGCCCCACCGTGGTGGCCGGGCCCTTGTGCGAGTCAGGCGATGTGTTCACGCAAACCGATGGCGGCGTGGTCACGCCCCGCATGCTGGCACCGGCGCAGGTGGGCGATCTGGTGGTCATCCACGACGCAGGTGCGTACGGCGCGTCCATGTCCTCTAACTACAACAGCCGTCCGCTGGCGGCTGAGGTGCTGGTGGATGGCGGTGTGGCGAAGCTGATTCGACGTCGGCAGACGGTGGAAGAGTTGATGGCATTGGAGGACTGACCTTTTTGCTGTCAGCACTTTGAAGTTTGCCATTACGTTGAGCACTCATCCAATTGAAAAGCGTCTGATCAATCACGTCCAATGCGCGTGCGGTGGCCGCAATACTCGGGTCACTATCGACCAGTCGGACTGCCTTTTGCTTGATTTCGCGCGTGGTGTTTGCGGCGTTTCGTACTCGTTGTGGGAATTTAAAGCCAGCAAGGAATGCGTTTCTCGAGGGCAAGGCACTCATTGCTAACGTTCAAACCCTCCGCACAGGAATTCAGACACGCCCCGATTGGAATCAACAACTACTGGCTTGGAACAAATTCACATTCGCTGCTTCTGATTAATGCTCGCGCCTCAACAGCACGAAATTACATGCATTTCTTCACGGCTGCAACGGTATAAAAAAATCACTTGACCTCTAAACTGGAAGCCCAATCACTACAGGAGGTCGAGTACCATGAAGTTTCAATTAACAGTAATTTCGGTTACCGCATTGTTTATCGCAGGGTGTAGCACAATGCCAGGATCCCAAGAAGGTGCCACACCGCCGAAGCTAGTCACAACTAGCGACGGCACTACGTGGGACAATCCTGCGGCATTTGGCCCCGTTCCTGCCTCTTTGGCCGCTGCCGGAGCCAAAGTTTGTGATTCCTTAAATACGAAAGATCTAAAGTTCGTTGCTCGAGGCTATCACTCAAAAGCTCTTGACCTGAATGGCAGACCTTTCCCATCTGGTGGGTATTTCTGCGTTCGCGGTTAAGGCAATATTCCTCGAGAATATGGACGCTTGGACAATGAAATTCTCGATTCAGTCCAAGCGTTTTAAATCGCAAGGCGCACTTGAATCTTGAAACCGCCTCGACGAAACTACCTCTTTAGAGCAAAGCTCAATGGTTTGCCAAATTTCGGTCCCGTCTCAGTGATCCACAATCACTAGCGTCCCAAAACTGCCCTCGGCCACTCCATGCGCCAAGCTAGCCGGAACAATGCAGACCTCCCCTGCTTTGACGCAGTGAACTTGCCCATCGACCAGCAAGTTCATTTGTCCATCGACCACCAGCAAAGCTTCGTCAAAGTCGTGAACCTCGTCGGCGTACACCGCGCCGTCCATGCGCAGGACCTTGAAGTTGGCGCCGCCGGCCTTGCCAAGAATTGCCGAACGCCAAGCGCTGGGCTGCTCGGCAGCAGCCTTGGCCAGAGAAATGATTTTCATAACGTGGGGATGGCGGCCAAGACTTGGTCTGGCCGAATGTCATTCAAACACCGCGTGTGCCCTAGAGCGCATTCGCGCTCGAAGCAGGGCGCGCAGTCCAACGCGGGCTGGTAACTGGCATCGTTTTTTAGCCACAGCACCTGGGCTTTCTCGCTCAAGGGTGGTGTGTGCAAAGGGCTGGACGACCCAAACACCGCCACCTGGGGCACACCAAAAGCAGCGGCCACATGCATCAGGCCGGAATCGTTGCTCACTACATTTTTGCTAGCAGAAATGATAGACAGAGCTTGCCGCAACGGGGTTTTTCCTGCCAAATTTTGGGCGTCTGGGCAGATCGCCTGAATCTCTTCACACAAGGCTGCTTCTTTGCCTGAGCCCAGCAGCACCGTCCGCAGGCCGCGCTCGGCTGACAAACGCCGCGCCACTTCGCCAAAGTGAGCCGTGGGCCAGCGCTTGGCGGGGCCAAACTCGGCACCGGGGGCCATGACGACATAGCCTTGTGGCGTCAGGCCAAAGGGCGTGATGTCGGCAGCGGTTTGGGTGGCATCCAGTTGCAATTGAGGGCGGTCGCCCGCCACATCGGTCGCACCGCTCAGTGCGGAATAGAAAGCCACCATGGGCGGCTTGTTCTTGGGGTTCTTCAGGCGGTGCGTTAGTAGGCCGATGCGTGCCTCGCCAAGATACCCCACGCGCTTGGGAATGCTGGCCAGAAAAGGCAGCAAGGCGCTTTTGAGCGAATTGGGCAGCACATACGCAGTGTCAAATGGCTCACGGCGCTGCGCAAATTGTTGGGCCAAGCTGCGGCGAGCCTTGAACTGAAGACCGCCATGGGAAAACGGGAACTCAATCACCTCAGCCACCTGGGGCATGGCCTGGTACACCGGGGCCACCCAGGGCAAGGCGCCGACCGTCAGGCGCTCACCTCTGGCGGCCAGACGCCGCATCAGCGGCTCGGTCATGACGGCGTCGCCTATCCACTGGGGGGCGATGATCAGCGAGCGGGTCACTCGCTTGGGGTCCGGCTAGTGCCCACCGCCAAAGTGTTCGCCCTTCTTCAATTTGTATTCGGTGCCGCAATAAGGGCACTTGGCTTCACCGGTCTTGGCCACGTCCAGGTAGACCTTGGGGTGGCTGCTCCAGAGTTCCATCTTGGCGTTGGGATTGGGGCAGAACACGCCGCCAGCGTGGTTGAGTTCTGCAGCCTTGAGTTCTACGGGTTTACTCATGTCATTCAACTTTCGTTAGCCAATGGGCGTATTTGGGGTTGCGGCCATTGACGATGTCAAAAAAGGCCGATTGGATTTCTTCGGTAATTGGGCCGCGTGAACCCGTGCCGAGTTCGATGCGGTCCAACTCACGGATGGGCGTAACCTCAGCCGCTGTGCCGGTGAAGAAGGCTTCGTCTGAAATGTAGACCTCGTCGCGGGTGATGCGCTTTTGCACGATCTCCAGCCCTAAGTCTTTGGCGATGTGGAACACGGTATTGCGGGTGATGCCGTTCAGTGCACCGGCCGACAAATCCGGCGTGTAGATCACGCCGTTTTTGACGATGAAGATGTTCTCACCAGCGCCCTCAGACACAAAGCCGTTGGTGTCGAGCAGCAGCGCTTCGTCGTAGCCGTCGTCGGTCACTTCCATGTTCGCCAGGATCGAATTGGTGTAGTTGGACACCGTTTTGGCCTGGGTCATGGTGATGTTGACATGGTGGCGGGTGTAGCTGCTGGTCTTGACGCGGATGCCGCGCTTCATGCCGTCTTCACCCAGGTAGGCACCCCAGGGCCAGGCTGCAACCATCAAATGGATGGTGTTGCCCTTGGGGGAGACGCCCAGCTTTTGCGAGCCGATCCAGGTCAGCGGGCGCAGGTAGCAGCTTTCCAGCTTGTTCTCGCGCACCACGTCAATCTGGGCTTGGTTGGCTTGCTCTTGGGTGAACGGGATCTTCATGCGCAGAATTTTTGCGCTGTTAAAGAGGCGTTCGGTGTGCTCTTGCAGGCGGAAGATGGCCGTGCCGTTGACAGTGTTGTAGGCGCGCACGCCTTCAAACGCACCGCAACCGTAATGCAAGGTGTGGGTCAACACATGGATTTTGGCGTCGCGCCAATCGACCATTTGGCCGTCCATCCAGATAAAGCCATCGCGATCGGCCAGGCCAGGTGCAGGAGCGCTCATGCGAAATTCCTTGGAATGAAAGGTGCTACGAAAACACCGATTTTACGGGGCTGGGGCGTCGATGGCCGGGGTTTCGGCTTGGGTTTCGGCTTGGTCTGGGCGTGTCAGCGTCCACTGCTGCAATTTGCCATTTAGAAACACACAATCCACAAAAGACTGACCTTCATCGGTCCAGCGGAACACCTCTGGCTGGGTGTCTTTGGGGCTTTGTAGCTGCCCAAGCGACTTGGTCATTGCAACAACATGTAAAAGATTGACATCCTTTTTTAGCTTGGCATTGAGCATGACTGCACTGGCGACAAAACCAATGGGGCGGTCTGCCGCACGTTTAAGCACCTGCAAAGCGCGGGTGAAATGCAGCATGATCCAGGTGACAAGGCCTGTGGCCACAAGCGCTAGCCCCACAACGCCCCAGGCTTTGAAGGCCGCAACCAGTCCGACGATGGCGGCCGCTGGGATGAGATATTTCTGAAAATTCATGGCGATATTGTGCCCGGCGTTGAAAACCCGACGCCCAGGACACCACCGAGGGCACAGCGGCGCTTTCGACTTTGCGGTATGCTGGATTCAGCCATGAACAGCGCCGCCCCCGCAGCCCCCACGTCTGCCTGCTCTGAAGCCGAGCTTCTGGCGGAGGTGGCCCTGTTGCGACTTCAAGTGCAAGAGCTTCAGACCCGCGAAATGGCAGCAGTCCACGTGGGCGAATTGAACCGCGCCTTGATGCAGCACATTGGCGAAGGCATTGCTGTCGCGCAGCATGGCAAGGTGGTGTTTACCAACGCCAAAGCACTGGAAATCATGGCCGTCAGCCAGGAACACGCCCTGTCGTCTGACTTTTTCAATTGGGTGCTCCCCGAGCGACGTCAGCAATCCATCATCAATCACGCCCGGCGCATGCTGGGCCTGGACGAAGACCGCCAGGCAGAAGTGCAGGTCAAAACCGCCACGGGCGAGCTGCGTTGGTTGGACTTGCGCTCGTCCACCGTGTCTTGGGAAGGTAACCCCGCCGCACTGCTGGTGTTCACCGACATTACGGATCGCAAGTTGGAGGCGCAGGAGTTAAGGCGCTCAGAAGAGCGCTACCGTCAGGTGGTGGACAACCTCAGCGAAGGCCTGATCGTTATTCAGGGCAACCGGGTGGTGTTCAGCAATCACCAGGCGGCCGACATCTTGCATGTGCCACCTGACACGGTGTTGGGGGCTAACTTTGGCAATTGGGTACACCCCGACGATTTGCCAGCCATGCAAGTGCGTGTACAGCGCCGAAACCGGGGCGAGATGGACGCCGCCAACACCTTGTTTCGCTCCATTGGCAGCGATCTATCCACCCGCTGGCTCAGCTCGCATAACGTGACGGTGAGCTGGGAAGGCCAACCTGCCACGATGGCCTTTTTCACAGATGTGACGGCCAACCTCGCCACAACTGAAGCCTTGAAACGCTCAGAAGAACACTACAAGGCAGTCGTAGAAAACGTTGGCGAAGGCATGGTGGTGTTGGTAGATGACCGCGTTGTCTATGCCAACGCGCGTGCGCTCAGCATTGTCGACCGCAGCCGTGACGAGGTGATGGAATCGCAAATCTTTACCCTAGTGCATCCAGATGACCGTGCTTGGGTGGCCGAGCGCTTTCGCCGACGGCTCAAAGGCGAAAGCGTGCCTGGGCGCACCGAAGCCCGCGTGCTGTTGAAAGATGGCCGTGTGATCTGGGTGGAGAGCAGCGTAACCCTGGTCACCTGGGACCAAAAGAAGGCGTCGCTGATGTTCATGACCGACATCAGTGATCGCAAAGTACTCGAGCAGCAGTTGCAAAGCACCTTGGATGAGCGTGAGACCGTGTTGCAAAACTCGGTGATTGGTATCGCGTTTTTGTCGTCTGACGGTCGCTTTCGCTGGGCAAACAAGGCCATGCTGACCATCTTTGGCGTGGCCGATGGCATCGCCCCTGTCAGCATGGAGGCTTTGTACCCGTCGCGTGCGGATTACTTGAGAGTGGGCGCAGAAGTCAACGCCTGCATCCTGGCCGGGCGGGACTTTCGCGCTGAGCAGTTGATGCGTCGCATGGACGGCAGCACCTTCTGGGCCATGTTGTCGGGCAAAGCCGTGCACAACCAGCAGGGCACCGTGTGGGTCGTGATGGATATTTCCGAGCGAAAGAAGCTGGAAGAAGCCTTGCAGCAGACGACAGTGGAGCGCGAGGCGATCCTGAACAACACCCTGGTGGGCATCAGCTTCAACCGCCATCGCTGTGTGGAATGGGTCAATGACAAGTACCTGGAGCTCACGGGCTTGACGCGCGAAGAAGTCATTGGCAAATCCAGCCGCATGTTTTACGCAAGCGATGAAGAGCATGAAGCGGACGGCAAGGCCATTCACGAAGGGCTGACCAAAGACGGCTATTTTTCTTCCGAACGCCAGGTCGCGCGCAAGAACGGCGAGCTCTATTGGGTGGAGCTGTCGGGTCGCTGCGTCAGGGGAAAAGACCCGAGTGGTGGCGTGATCTGGACCATGCTGGACATCAGCAACCGACGCAAAGCAGAAGAAGACATCCGCTCGGCATTGACACGTCAGCTGGAGTTGAACGCGCTGCGTTCACGTTTTGTGTCCATGACCAGCCACGAATTCCGCACGCCGCTAGCTACCATTTTGTCGTCGGCCGAGCTGATGCGCTACTACAGCGACCGCATGGACGCTGCCGAGAAAGACGAAACTTTGGAAGGGATCGAGGTTGCGGTGCAGCGCATGACCAATATGCTGGAGCGGGTCATGCTGATCGGTAAAAGCGAAGCTGACATGCTCGATTTTTCACCCCGCATGCTGAACCTGGACCAGTTGTGCCGTGATCTGCTGTCGGATGCTATGGCACAGCAGCGGGGCTCCACCAGTCAAGTGAATTACCGCTTTGATTTAGCCGACCCCATGGGCACGTATGACGAAAAGCTTTTGCGTCATATCTTCAGCAATTTGCTCTCCAACGCGCTCAAATATTCACCCCAAGGTCAACCCATTGAATTTCGCGTCCAGAAAGACGGGACACAGGTGATCTTTGAAGTCATTGACCAGGGCATTGGCATTCCGCCGCTTGAAATTCCCCACCTTTTTGATTCCTTTCACCGGGCCAGCAATGTGGGGAACATTCCCGGCACCGGCTTAGGCCTGTCAATTGTGAAAAAATCTGTTGAGTTGCACGGCGGCAGCATTGAGGTGGAGAGCACCGCGGGCGATGATCCAGGCCACGGCACGCGCTTCAAGATTCGCCTTTGACCGACCGCACCAACCTTTGTCTATTCACTGCTGCTTAAAAGACCCTTTGTGACTTATCGCATTGTCATTGCCGAAGACGAAACCGTGATCCGGAACAATCTGGCGCGCCTGCTCCGGATTGAAGGCTTTGATGTGGTTGTGGGGACCAATGGCCGTGAAGCGCTGGAACTGATCCAGCAAGACCGCCCAGACTTGGTGCTCAGCGATGTGATGATGCCCGAAATGACGGGACATGAACTGATTCGCGCCATGCGGGCCGATCCGTATCTGGCCCACATTCCCGCCGTGTTACTGACCGCCCGCGCAGACCGGGCCGACGTCCGCGAAGGCATGAACCTGGGCGCAGACGATTACCTGACCAAGCCGTTTCAGCGAGACGAGTTGCTTACCTGCATCCGCTCGCAACTGGACAAAGCCAGCAAGCAAAAACTGGCCACGCAGCGCCTGGCCGAGCAGGCGCACCGCATCACCCATTACGACCCGGTCACCGATCTGCCCAACCGCACACACGTCACCCTGCTGCTGGACAACTTGCTGCGCGCGCACGTTAACTCTGGCGAAACCGAGACTGCACCAGCTGTGCTGGCGGTCGGCATGCTGGGCCTGCGTGAAATGGCTGAGGTGCTGGGCTCAAACCAGTTTGACATTGGCGTGCAACAACTGGCCAAACGGCTGACCGCACTGACCCTGAGCGGCGAGTATTTCCCTGGGTATTCTTGCTTCGTTGGGCGCTTTGGCGACAACCGCTTGGTGGTGGTCATCCCCGAGTGGCCTGTTAACACGCCTTTGGACGAACTGACCGAGCGCATGCACGACAAACTGTCAGAGCCCATGGAGCTGGCCGGACAAGAGGTCTTCCCCACGCTGTCTGTTGGTGCCTGCATGAGTAAGGGCGGCGAGGTGATCGCACAAGCGATCTTTAACCGCCTGGAAATCACCTTGGCCGCGGCACGCATCCAAAAGAATCGTCGCGTTGCGGTTTACTCTGAAGGCATGGCGCCTGACATGTCGCAAAACCTGCGTCTGCACAACGATTTGCACCGCGCGATCAGCCGCAACGAACTGCGTGCGCATTTTCAGCCGCAAATCTCGGCCGCCGACGGTCGGGCGATCTGTTTTGAAGCGCTGGTGCGCTGGCAGCACACCGATATGGGCTTGATTCCCCCGCTACGCTTCATTCAACTGGCCGAAGACAACGGCCAGATTGTGGGCATTGGTGCCTGGATGCTGCTGGAGTCCTGCCAGCAGGCACAGCGCTGGTGCACCCTTTGCCCACCAGGTGTGGTGCCGCCGCGCGTCGCGGTGAACCTGTCTGCGCGGCAGTTCTCAGATCCCAATTTGGTGGAGCATGTTCGCACAGCGCTGGAGGTGTCCGGCCTTGCGCCACACATGCTAGAACTGGAGATCACCGAAGGCACCGCGATGGCGGATCTGAAGGGCACGCTGGACCTGCTGACACGCTTCAAGGCCATGGGCGTAATGTTGGCGATTGATGACTTTGGCACAGGATATTCGAGCCTGGCCTACCTCAAGCGCTTTCCCTTGGACGTGCTCAAGATTGACCAGTCATTTGTGCGGCAAATTTGCACCGAGAAAGAAGACCAGGCCATCTCCGCAGCCGTCATCACCCTGGCCCACAGTCTGGGGCTGAAGGTCGTCGGCGAAGGTGTGGAAACCCAGGGCCAGCACGACATGCTGAGCAGCATGGGATGTGATCTGATGCAAGGCTATCTGCATGCCAAGCCCATGGCGTCTGAGGACGTGTCGAATTGGCTGCAAGACCATTACGCACAGTTGGCACTGGCCTGAACCTCTACCGGAGCCAAAGCCCGGGGCATCGCCAGTCACCTTGACCTGACAGGTAGGCTGGCAGTGTAGGAGTGCTACTCCAGATTTCTGACCAGGTTCATCGCCTCTTCGATGCGCTCCACCGGATGCACTGTCATGCCTTCAAAGTCTTTCATCTGTGACTTCTTGGGTGCATTGGCCTTGGGCACCACCGCCACGCTAAAGCCCAGCTTAGTGGCTTCTTTCAGGCGATCCAAGCCGCGCGGTGCAGGGCGCACCTCGCCTGCCAAGCCGACTTCACCAAACGCGATAAATCCCTTGGGCAACGCCTTGCCGCGCAGACTAGATGTGATGGCCAGCATCACCGCCAAATCCGCCGCTGGTTCACTGATGCGCACCCCACCCACCGCGTTGACAAACACGTCCTGATCCATACAAGCCACGCCCGCATGGCGGTGCAGCACGGCCAGCAGCATGGCGAGGCGGTCGCGGTCCAGGCCCACACTCAAACGGCGCGGCGAAGGGCCGCCCGAATCCACCAGCGCCTGAATCTCCACCAACATAGGCCGTGTGCCTTCCAGCGTCACCATCACGCAACTGCCAGGCACGGGTTCGGTGTGCTGACTCAAGAAAATGGCGCTGGGGTTGCTCACCCCCTTCAGCCCTTTTTCGGTCATGGCAAACACGCCAATCTCGTTGACTGCGCCAAAGCGGTTCTTGATCGCGCGCACCAAGCGGAAGCTGCTGTGGGTGTCGCCTTCAAAGTAGAGCACTGTGTCCACCATGTGCTCCAGCACGCGCGGCCCAGCCAGCGTGCCGTCTTTGGTGACATGGCCTACCAGCACAATGCTGACGCCGCTGGACTTGGCCATGCGCGTCAAGTGCGCAGCGCATTCGCGCACCTGCGACACTGAGCCCGGCGCCGAGCTGAGCTGATCGGAATACACCGTCTGGATCGAGTCGATCACCGCCACATGCGGCTGCTTGGCGTCCAGCGTGGCCAAGATTTTTTCAAGCTGAATCTCCGCCAGCACGTTCACCTGCGACTGATGCAAACCCAGCCGCCGCGAACGCAGCGCCACTTGCGCGCCACTTTCTTCACCCGTCACATACAAGGTGTTCAAGCCCGAACGCTGCAACGCATCGAGCGCCTGGAGCAGCAAGGTGGATTTGCCAATGCCAGGGTCCCCACCAATCAGCACCACGCCGCCTTCAACAATGCCGCCGCCCAGCACCCGGTCCAGCTCGTCTTGCCCCGTGGGGGTGCGGGCCACTTCCACGGCCTCGATGTCCGACAGCACCATCACCTCAGCGGTCTTGGCCAAGGCCTGGTACTGGCTCGACAAGCGGTTCTTGCCCGCCGTAGGTGCCTCGGCAGCAGATTCGATCAGGGTGTTCCAGGCATTGCAATGCGGGCATTTGCCCAGCCATTTAGGGGTGTTGCCACCGCAGTCCGAGCAGGTGTAAATGGTTTTGTCTTTGGCCATGCAGGCAGTTTACTGGATAAACAACCAGTTGTTTGAATTTCCTCTGCGCAGATGCCTGTCGCCTTCTGCCCTCCTGCAGTCCCCCTACTGTTCCTCGAATTCCCGCTCGTCACGACGCACCCTGGCAATGATGCGGTTAAGCCCCACCGGCGTCAGGCCGAGAAACCGTGCCAGGTCTTTTTGCGGAATGCGCTTTGCCAGGTCCGGGTTGGCGTCGCGAAACGCCGTGTAGCGCGTCTGGGCGTTCAGCGTCAGCAATTCGCGCTCACGTTGCTCCTTGCTGATGGCAAACAGCATCGTTAACTTGCGCAATACCTCGCTCCACGCCAAGTGCTGAGCTGCCAGCTTTTCCAGCAATCGGTAGTCCACCGACTCCAACACAGAGGACTCAATGGCACGAACCATAAAACTGGTTCGCCCCTGTGGCGCCAGTGCAATCACGCTGGCGAAGAACCGGCCTTCATACACAAAAGATTTGATCCATTCGCTGCCATCTTCCTTCAGGTAATTCAAACTCAGCAGGCCACTGCGCACCACGTAAATACGATGGTTGACGACACCCTGCATGAACACCGCCTGCCGGGGTTCGTAGTGGTCAACTGTGGTCGCGTTCCCCACATCCTCCCATTGCGGTAACGGAGCATGTGAGACGCTGGACAGCAAGGTCTGAAGGGCAAGCGCTGAAGACAAGTTCGATTAACTTCGGTTAATGACGGATCGAGCGGCAATGCCTACATTGCGTCGCATGAAGACATTAACTCTACCCCATGGTGGCAGCCACTGGCCCTGCACATTGGTCACCGGCGCAAGCTCCGGCATGGGGCGCGCATTGAGCCTACGCCTGGCTGATCACGGCGTGCGCGTCATCGCCCTTGGTCGCCAGAAACGCGCGTTGGATGAACTGGCCGCCACCAACGCACTAATCACTCCAGTCTGCGCAGACCTGAGCCAAATTGCTGAGCTGCAAGCCTTGTCCCGGCAATTGATCCATGCCCACCCCGACTTGGGCTGCATCATTCACAACGCAGGCATTCAATGCAATCTGCGCTTTGACGACGAAGCGTCCACCACGCATAGCATTCAGCATGAAATCGACACCAACCTGGTCGCGCCGCTCGTCCTGACGCGGGCGCTGTTGGCGCACCTGCAAAGTCAGCCCCAAGCATGGATTGTCAACGTCACCTCAGGCCTGGGCTATGTGCCCAAAAGCACTTCGGCGGTCTACTGCGCCACCAAAGCCGCGTTGCATCTGTTCACGCAAGGCCTGCAAGTGCAGTTCAAGGGCACCCACGTGAACGCCGTTGAAGCGGTGATGCCGCTAGTGGACACGCCCATGACGGCAGGTCGCGGCAGTGGAAAGCTCTCGGCAGACGAGGCTGCGCGCCAGATCATTGCCGGGTTGCAAAGCGGCCGTAACACCCTCTGGATAGGCAAGGCCAAGGCCGTGCCCTGGTTGATGCGGATTGCCCCTGGCGTGCTGAGACGCGTCATGGCCCGCACCTGATTTTTAACAAAAGGAAACCCCTATGAACTACACGTACTTTGTGATGCTGCGGGCAAGCACCGCTTGGCTCAAACTCAGCCGCCAGTCCCGGCGAGAACTGTCTGACCAGCATTTCGGCGGTTTGATCAACACCTACAAAGGCCAACTTCATGTTCGCCACTTTGATGCCGAAGCCTTCAGTGCACCGTGCAGCGACGTGATGATGGTGGAGACCCGCGACCCCAAGGCCTACTACTACTTTATGGAAAGCCTGCGCGACTCTGCATTGATCACTGAACCGTACTTTGAGGTGCTACAGATATTGCCCACGGTCGAGGATGGCTACAAGCAATATGAGGCCGACATTACCTCTGCTGCGCCCGCATCGCCTTGAATGCCTGCGCCAAGGTGTGGCTTTGCGGATAGTCGTGCTGCATCTTGGCTGCGAAACCCACGAGGATCGCAGCCACCAGCAGAGCGGGTAGCCAGGTCTTGCGAAACAGCTTGCCTGCCCAGTTGCCCACGGTGTATTCCTGGCCCATGGATTTGACGAGCGTGCCGGCAAAGGCGACTTCAAAGGCCACCTCAACCAACATGGCGTAGCCGCCAACCAGAAAAAATACACCACTCAGCAAAAAGGCCAACACGATGATGGCCACGGCAATCAAGCAACCTTCATCGTCGCCCACACCGTTGATGCCTGGGTCGCCAACCCAGTCGCTTTTGTCCACCTTAGCCTTTTCAGGTTTGACGGCAAAGTCACACCAAAAGCGCACACACCAAAAGAACATGCCGTACGAAACAAGGCTGCTCGCGGCGTAGCGCACCGCCATGCTGTACCACCCGAAATGAAGCAATAGCGCGCTGCAAGCCCATCCACTCAGCCAAATCACGACAAACATCAGCGTCGTCGCCAGCACAGGCTTGCGCTCACGCATCCGCTCCTCCACAAAGCGGTAACGTTCGTTTCGTTCAGTTCTCCAGTCCCAGGTCATGCGAAATGATGCCACAAGGTCAGCGCACCTCCGGGTTTTCCCTTGGAATCAGCACGTCAGTATGGCGATATATTTAACATGTTAAATAAAATGCCAAACGCAACCTTCACCCACCGCAACCTCCCGCGCCTGCTGCTGCAAGCGCGGGAGTCGGTCATGGCGCACACGCGGCCTAATTTGCGGGAGCATGGCCTCTCAGATCAGCAATGGCGGGTACTGCGGGTGTTGGGCGAGCACGGCACGGTGGAGACTGGCCGCGTGGCGCGCGAGGCTTACATCCTGGGGCCCAGCCTTACTGGTGTGTTGACCCGCATGGAACGTGATGGCCTGATTGAGCGTGCGCGCGACCCTGCCGACCAGCGGCGCACTGTGGTCAACGCCACGGCCCAGGGTTTGCGTCTGGTGGAAACGCTGTCCGTCGCTATCGAAGCGCACTACGCCTGGATGGACAAAGCCTTGGGCACCGAAAAACTAACCCAGCTGTATGCCCTGCTGGACGAATTGATTGAACTGGAGCAGCCCTGATGGCGCAACCTCATACCTCACCCCCCTTTCAGCCCAGTGGCACCGTCTACGGCACGCTGCTCAACTTCCGCGCTGAATTCGATTCGCTCGCCGCCCAGATGCCCGAGGCCCCCTACAAAGGCGCGCCCAAGGCCCCCGTGCTGTACATCAAGCCCGCCAACACCTGGAGCTGCAGTGGCGCCAACATTCCCGTGCCTGCCCGCGTGCCTCAGGTGGAGATTGGCGCAACGATTGGCCTGGTTTTTGGGCCGTTTCGGCAGACTGGATATGCCAATGCAGCTATGCATTCTGTAGCAAGCATCGTCTTGATGAACGATTTGAGCATCCCGCACGCCAGCTTTTTCCGCCCACCCGTCAAATTCAAATGTCTGGACGGCTTTCTGGGCATTGGCGCGAATGCGCTCAGTGCTGAACAGGCTGGGGATCCGTCCACTTGGGTACTGGAAGTACGCATCAATGGCAAGCTGCGCCAGCGACTGGACTTCTCCACCTTGATCCGCCCCGCCGCGCAACTGATCGCCGATGTGCGCGAATTCATGACCCTGCACCCCGGTGATGTGCTGACTCTGGGCTGCGACATTGCTGCGGATGGCAAGCGCCCCCTGGCCCAAGTGGGTGATGTGATTGAAATTTCTGCCCCTGGCCTGCCCGGTTTGGGCAAATTGACAAACACTCTTGTGGCGGAGGCCCTCGCATGAAAACCGCCCGCGTCCTCTTCCAAGGTCAAGTTTTGAGCGCTATCGCATCTGATGGCCAATTGCTGCTGGCCAATGGTCAGCGCGTCAGTTTTGACGCCGTGACCTGGCTGCCCCCACTCGCGCCAACACCCCGCGCGCGCACCATCCTGGCGCTGGGCTTGAACTACGCTGACCATGCGAAAGAACTGGCCTTCAAGGCACCCGAAGAACCCCTGGTCTTCATCAAAGGCGAAGGCTCGCTGATTGGCCACCGCGCCCAAACCCGTCGGCCTGCAGGCGTAACCTATATGCACTACGAATGCGAGTTAGCCGTGGTGGTGGGCAAGACAGCACGCCATGTCAAACGCGACGATGCTTACGACTTCATCGCCGGTTACACGGTAGCGAATGACTACGCGATTCGCGACTACCTGGAAAACTGGTACCGCCCCAACTTGCGCGTAAAGAACCGCGACACCTGCACACCCATTGGCCCCTGGCTGGTCGATGCTAAGGACGTAGAAAAACTTCCAGGTGGACCGATGGCACTGGCCCTGCAAACTACGGTGAACGGCAAAGTCACGCAAAGCGGTAACACCAAAGACATGATTTTTGATGTGCCCTATCTGATCGAGTATTTCAGCAGCTTCATGACGCTCTCGCCCGGCGACCTGATCCTGACCGGCACACCTGACGGCGTGGTTGACTGCCAACCGGGCGACCGCATCGTCACCAAAATTGAACACATTGGCGCTTTGGAGAACAGCATCTATGCAGATTAATCACCTCATCAACGGCAAGTCGGTCTCAGGCACTGACTACTTCGAAACCGTCAACCCCGCCACGCAAGAAGTGCTGGCTGAAGTCGCCTCAGGCGGCGAGACGGAAGTCAATGCCGCCGTCGCTGCAGCCAAAGAGGCCTTCCCCAAGTGGGCGAACACGCCCGCAGCAGACCGCGCCAAGCTGATCCGCAAGCTCGGCGACCTGATCGCCAAGCATGTGCCTGAGATCGCGAACACCGAGACCAATGATTGCGGCCAAGTCATTGCGCAAACGGGCAAACAATTGATCCCACGCGCGGCCGACAACTTCTATTACTTTGCTGAGATGTGCACCCGGGTCGACGGCCACACCTACCCTACGCCCACGCACCTGAACTACACGCTGTTCCACCCGGTGGGCGTGTGTGCGCTGATCAGCCCCTGGAACGTGCCCTTCATGACCGCCACCTGGAAGGTCGCGCCCTGCCTGGCATTCGGCAACACTGCCGTGCTGAAGATGAGCGAACTCTCGCCCCTGACCGCCGCACGCTTGGGCGAACTGGCGCTCGAAGCAGGCATCCCCGCAGGCGTGCTCAACCTCGTGCACGGCTACGGCAAAGAGGCGGGTGAGCCGCTGGTGTCGCACCCCGATGTGCGTGCCATCAGCTTCACGGGCTCAACTGCCACAGGCAACCGTATCGTCAAGAGCGCGGGCCTTAAAAAGTTCAGCATGGAGCTGGGCGGCAAATCACCGTTCGTGATTTTTGAAGACGCCGACCTGCCCCGCGCGCTGGACGCGGCCGTCTTCATGATCTTCAGCAACAACGGCGAGCGTTGCACCGCAGGCAGCCGCATCCTGGTGCAGCAAAGCATCTACGCTGACTTCTGCGCCAAGTTTGCTGAGCGCGCCAAGCGCATCACCGTGGGTGACCCGCTGGATGAGAAAACCATCGTCGGCCCCATGATCAGTCAAGGTCACCTGGCCAAAGTGCGCAGCTACATTGAGCTGGGCCCCAAAGAAGGCGCGACGATGCTGTGCGGCGGCTTAGGTCAACCCGACTTGCCCGACCGTGTCAAAAAGGGCAACTATGTGCTGCCCACCGTGTTTGCTGATGTGGACAACCGCATGCGCATCGCGCAAGAAGAAATCTTTGGCCCCGTGGCCTGCATCATCCCGTTCAAGGACGAAGCCGACGCTATTCGCCTGGCCAACGACATTGCCTATGGCTTGAGTAGCTACGTCTGGACCGAGAACATCGGCAAAGCTCACCGCGTAGCCGCCGCTGTGGAGGCCGGCATGTGCTTTGTCAACAGCCAGAACGTGCGCGACCTGCGCCAACCCTTCGGCGGCACCAAGGCCAGCGGCACCGGGCGCGAAGGCGGCACCTGGAGCTACGAAGTTTTTTGTGAGCCCAAGAACATCGCGGTGTCGATGGGCAGCCACCACATTCCTCACTGGGGAGTCTGAACATGCAACGCCGTCACCTGCTCCAGGCCGCCGCTTTGGCTGGCCTGCCCGGACTCAGCAATGCACAAGCCTGGCCTGGCAAGCCCTTGCGCTTTGTCGTGCCCTTTCCACCCGGCGGCACCACCGATGTGGTGACGCGCCTGATCGCCACCGAGGTTGCCAAAGCCCTGGGTCAAGCTGTCGTGGTCGAGAACAAACCCGGCGCGGGCACGGTCATCGGCGTGGATTCGGTAGCCAAGTCTGCGCCCGATGGCTACAGCTTTGTGACGGTGGCCAACAGCTTTTGCGTGAACCAGACGCTGGTCAAAAAGTTGCCTTATGACAGCGTGAAAGATCTGCGCCCCGTCGCGCTGATGGGCATGTCAGAGCATGTGCTGGCAACGCACCCGGGCAGCGGCATCAAAACGATTGCCGACATTGCCAAGGCCAAAGCGGGCACGCTGAGCTACGCCTCCTTCGGCCAAGGCACCTCGGCGCACTTGGCGGGTGAAATGCTCAAGACCCAAACCGGCGCCGACATCACGCACATCCCCTACAAAGGCCAGGCCCCAGCCTTGGCGGATTTGCTGGGTGGGCAGGTCAGCCTGATGTTTGGCAATTGGCCCGAATTCCGCGCCCATGTGCAAAGTGGCAAGCTCATTGCGCTGGGCATGGCGACAGCCAAGCGCTCGGTCTATGCACCGGCCATCCCCACGCTGACCGAGCAAGGCGTTAAGGTCGAATCCAACTCCTGGAACGGTCTGCTCGCCCCTGCGGGCACACCTGACGCGGTGGTCCAACGGCTGAATGCCGAGGTCAACAAAGCGCTCTCTAACCCAGTGGTGGTCGAAGCCTTTCAAAAAGGTGGCATCGCATCTATGTCGGGCTCACCAACGCAGTTCGCCGACTTTATCCAAAGCGAAATCACCCGCTATGCCGAGGTGATCCGCAAGGCCAATATCACGGCCGAATCTTAAGGAGACCCACCATGGGAAAACTCGCCCTTGCCGCCAAAATCACGCATGTGCCGTCGATGTACCTGAGCGAGCTGGACGGCCCGCGCAAAGGCACGCGGCAAGACGCCATTGACGGCCACATCGAGATTGGCCGACGCTGCCGCGAACTGGGCGTAGACACCATCGTGGTGTTCGACACCCACTGGCTGGTGAATGCGAATTACCACGTCAACTGCGGGCCGCACTTCAAAGGCCTGTACACCAGCAACGAGCTGCCGCACTTCATCAGCAACCTGAACTACGAGTTCCCGGGCAACCCGGCCTTGGGCAAACTGCTGGCCAAGACCTGCAACGACATGGGTGTGGAAACACTGGCTCATGACGCCACCACATTGGCCCCTGAGTACGGCACGCTGGTGCCCATGCGTTACATGAACCAGGACCAGCACTTCAAGGTGATCTCGGTCTCAGCCCTGTGCACCGTGCACTACCTGAACGACAGCGCCCGCCTGGGCTGGGCCATGCGCAAGGCCATTGAAGAGCATTACGACGGCACGGTCGCCTTTTTGGCCAGCGGTAGCTTGAGCCACCGCTTTGCCCAAAACGGCCTGGCACCTGAATACGCCTTCAAGATCTGGAGCCCTTTTCTGGAGGCGCTGGACCAAAAAGTCATCAGCATGTGGACAGATGGCGACTGGAAGAACTTCTGCGCCATGCTGCCCGAATACGCCGCCAAAGGCCACGGCGAAGGCTTCATGCACGACACCGCCATGCTGCTGGGCGCCTTGGGCTGGTCAGATTACAACGGCAAGGCCGACATCGTCACGCCCTACTTTGGCGCATCGGGCACCGGGCAGATGAACGTGGTGTTCCCGGTCACACCGCAAACTGGCGCTGCTATTCCGGCGGCAGTAGCGTCCAATGCCGACGGCTACACCTCGGTGGCAACTCGCCTTTAAGTGCATCGCTGAACACACGACACTGACACCATGCCCCACCTCGTCATCCTCTACACCAAGAACCTCGACACCGAGGTGGACATGTCCGCCCTGTGCCGCCAGATGGCCGACACCATGCTCACCGTCAAAGACGAAGACGGCAAGCAGGTCTACCCTACCGGCGGCACCCGTGTGCTGGCCTACCCTGCAGCACATTCGGCCGTGGCCGATGGCGGCACTGCGGGCAAGGCAGCGGGCGGCGATGGCGACTATGCCTTTGTGTACCTGAACCTGCGCATGGGCAAAGGGCGCTCTGACGCTACCAAAAAGAGAGCTGGAGACGCCCTACTGGCATGCGGTAAGGCGTTTTTTGAACCCGTATTTGCGCATAAACACATCGGCATGACCCTTCAAATCGACGAAGGGCAGGAAGTGTTTGACGCCAAGCACAGCACCCTTCATCCCTTGTTTCGATGAACACCCCCGACTCTTGCTCACTGCGTGTAGCCGCATCCCCCCCTCAAGGGGGCAACACCAGCGGCCCAGCGAAGCCGGCTCCGCGGTGTTCCCCGAAACTGCTGTGTTGCACCGGCCTGTGCCACTTCGTCCATTGACATTCTTTTCACTCAAAGTTTTGTATGTTCTCTGAAGCCCTGATCCAACAACTTGCCACTGAACTCAACCAGTCGGAAAAAACCCGCGTCCAGGTGGAGCATTTCTCCAAGCGCTACCCCGACATGACGATTCAGGACGGCTACGCCATCTCCCGTGCCTGGGTCAAGATGAAGGTGGCCGAAGGCCGAGTGGTAAAAGGCCACAAGATTGGCTTGACCAGCCGCGCGATGCAGCAGTCCAGCCAGATCAACGAGCCCGACTTTGGCACGCTGCTGGACGACATGTTCTTCCCTGAAGGCTCTGACATTCCCATGAACCGCTTCATCGCGCCGCGTGTGGAAGTGGAACTGGCCTTCATCCTGGGCAAGCCACTCAAAGGGCCAAATGTGACCATCTTTGACGTGCTGGCTGCCACTGACTATGTGACGCCTGCTATCGAGATCATCGATGCCCGCATTGAGCAGTTTGACCGGCACACCAAGGTCATGCGCAAGGTGTACGACACCATTTCAGACAACGCCGCCAACGCCGGCATCATCTGCGGCGGCCGCCCGGTCAAACCCGACGCGGTAGACCTGCGCTGGTGCGGCGCGCTGCTGTACAAGAACGGCGTGATCGAAGAAACCGGCATCGCTGCCGCCGTGCTCAACCACCCCGCCACGGGTGTGGCCTGGCTTGCCAACAAACTCGCGCCCTACGGCGAATACCTGGAAGCGGGTGAGGTGGTGCTGGGTGGCTCGTTCACCCGCCCCACCAACGCCGTGGCAGGCGACACTTTCCATGCAGACTACGGCCCACTGGGCAATATTGCTTTCAGATTCGTTTAAGGACACCCACCATGCAAACCCCCACCAACGCCTTCAAACAAGCCCTTCAAAACAAGCAAGCCCAAATCGGGCTGTGGATGTGCATGGCCAATGCCAACTGCGCAGAGATATGTGCAGGGGCGGGCTACGATTGGCTGTTGATTGACGGCGAACATTCTCCTAACGGCTTGGCCAGCATCCAGGCGCAGGCGCAGGCCATTGCAGCCTATCCTGGCACCAATGCGATTGCGCGGGTGCCTGTCGGTCACGGTCATGTGGGCACGGCCAACATCAAACAGTACCTGGACTTAGGTATCGAAACCCTGTTGGTGCCCATGGTGGACACCGGCGAGCAGGCCGCGGCCATCGTGAAAGCCATGCGTTATCCGCAGGACGACGGCAAAGGCGGCGTACGTGGCATGGGCGGTGCACGCGCCTCTCGCTGGGGCCGCTACCCCAACTACGCCAAAGAGGCCAATGCCCAGGTCTGCCTGCTGGTGCAGGCGGAAACGGTGGAAGCTCTGAACAACCTGGAGGCCATCGCCAGCACTGAAGGCGTGGACGGCGTGTTCATCGGACCGGCTGATCTTTCTGCCTCCATGGGGCATGTCGGCAACCCTGGGCATCCAGAGGTTCTGGCCGCCATTGAAAACGCTATTACCCTCATCCGGAAATGCGGCAAAGCCCCCGGCATCCTGACACTGGATGAAAAGCTCGCACAGCGCTACCTGGATCTGGGAGCGCTCTTTGTCGCGGTGGGGGTGGACACGACCTTGCTGCTGCGTGGCACCAATGCTTTAGTAGGCAAGTTCAAGACACCAGCCACTGCACCAGCGCCAACGGCGGCCCCCTCTACGTACAGCTGAACCAGGCTTTGCCGACATGCCCAACTTGATCGAATCCCTTCGCGCTTGCTTTGCGGGCAAGCTGCTGACCGAGGCGGCCGAGATGGCGCCTTTTCTTACCGACTGGCGCAAGATGTGGACAGGTGCGGCGCTGGCCGTGGTGCAGCCCGATACCGCGCGGGATGTGGCGCAGGTCCTGGCCTGGTGCCATGCGAACAGCGTGCCGGTAGTGCCGCAAGGTGGCAGCACAGGCATGTCTGGCGGGTCAGTGCCCGAATCCTCACGCGCTGGTGTACAGCTACCCATCCTCTTGTCACTCACCCGCCTGAACAAGGTGCGCAGTGTGGACCCGCAGAACAACACCATGGTCGTGGAAGCCGGCGTCACCTTACAAGCGGTGCAAGATGCCGCACGCGAAGCAGGCCGCCTCTTCCCCTTGAGCCTGGCGGCCGAAGGCACTTGCACCATAGGCGGCAACTTGGCCAGCAACGCGGGTGGCGTGCAGGTACTGCGCTATGGCAATGCACGCGAGCTGTGCCTGGGGCTGGAAGTGGTCACACCCGGGGGCGAGTTGTGGGATGGCTTACGTACCCTGCGCAAAGACAACACCGGCTACGACCTCCGCGACCTGTACATCGGCTCCGAAGGCACGCTGGGCGTGATCACCGCTGCGGTGCTCAAGCTGTTCCCATTGCCTGCCGCGCAGGCCATTTGCCTGGCCGCGGTGCCCAGCACACGTGAGGCACTGTCCCTGCTGAACCTGGCGCAGTCCCGCGTCGGTGCAGCATTGACCGCGTTCGAGGTCTTGACCGACACCTGCATGGAGCTGGTCATCGACCATGTACCCGGCACGCGTCGCCCAGTGACGGAAGCTTCGCCCTGGTACGTGTTGCTGGAGTTGTCCATCACCGGCCAGCCCGAGCAAGCCGAAGCCCAAGCGGCCCAGATGATGGAAGACCTGCTGGGCGCGGCGATGGAGACAGGCTGGGTCACCGACGCTGCCATCTCCGCGAACTTGGCGCAGTTCGAGGCCCTGTGGGCCATCCGAGAAAACATCTCCGAATCACAAGCAGCGGTGGGCAAAACCATCAAGCACGACATCGCCCTTCCTGTGTCACGCATCCCCGATTTTCTGGAGAGTACCGACGCTGCCATCGCCCAAGCCTTCCCCCAAGTGCGGCAGGTGGTGTTTGGTCACTTGGGCGATGGCAACCTGCACTACAACGCGTCGCCCCAGCCTGGCATGGGTGGCGCGGAACATGCCGCCGCCTTTCTGGCGCTGGAAGGCCCCTTGAACAAACTGGTCCATGACGCGGTGCACGCGTTTGGCGGCAGCATCAGCGCTGAACATGGCCTGGGCGTGCTGCGGCGCGACGAATCTGCCCGCTTCAAGTCGCCGCTTGAATTGAAGCTGATGCGCAACATCAAACAGGCGCTGGACCCCAAAGGCCTGATGAATCCAGGCAAATTGTTACCCCAAGATTGACCCGCCAGCAAAGGAGACAAACATGAGCAACGCTCAAGACCAATACCACCCCGACGAATGGGCCACCCGTGTGCAGTTGGCCGCCGCCTACCGCATCTTTGACATGCTGGGCTGGACGGAGATGATCTACAACCACATCACCGTGCGCTTGCCAGACAGCGTGACGGGCGGTGAGCGCCAGTTTCTGATCAACCCCTTCGGCTTGCACTACTCCGAGGTAACCGCCAGCAACCTGCTGAAGATCGACATCCAGGGCAACAAGCTGGATAAGGACAACCCCTGGCATGTGAACCCTGCGGGCTTCACCATCCACGGCGCGATCCATGCCAACGTGCCTGGAGCGCATTGAGTGATGCACACCCACACCACCAACGGCATCGCCGTGGCCTGCACCCAAACTGGCTTGGCACAAAACAACTTTTACTCGGCGCAGCTGGACGACATGGTGGCGTACCACGAGTTCGAAGGCATCACCGTGCACGCCGAAGAAGCCCCGCGCCTGCTGGCCAGCATGGGCAACAAACCTTTGCTGATTCTGCGCAACCACGGCCTGCTGTCGCACGCCGCCACGCTACCCCTGGCCTTTGTGCGCCTGTGGACGCTGCAGCGCGCCTGCGACATCCAAGTGACGCAAGCGGCCTTGGGCCAATACATCCCCATCAGCCCGGCCGTGGCACGCAAGACCACGGGCGACGCGCTGCAGTTTGACGCCCGCTTTGGCGCAGGCCAGGACGTGTTTGACGCGATGGTGCGCAAGGTAGACCGGATCGATCCAAGCTACAAAAACTAGAGCTAACAATCCTTACAGGTATTGCCGAAAGGCACATTTTGACCATGAAAATCTGCATTTACGGCGTAGGCGCCATCGGGGGCTGGGTAGGGGCTGGCCTGGGGCAACCAGCACTGGGGCATTCTTTGAGCGCCGTGGCCCGTGGCGACACGCTGGCTGCTTTGCGCACGCACGGCTTGCGCCTGCAGCCCGCTCCTGCACAACCGGGTGGGCCGCTGCCTGAGGTGGTGTCGGTGCCCATCACCGCAAGCGATAAGCCTGCGGACTTGGGCGTGCAAGACCTGGTGATCGTGGCCGTGAAGGCACCCGCACTCGCAAACGTTGCCGAGCAAATAGCGCCGCTGATTGGCCCCCACACGATGGTGCTGACCGCCATGAACGGCGTGCCCTGGTGGTTCTTGCAAGGCTTTGGGGGCGCCTATGCCAACACCGCCCTTAAAAGCGTGGATGCCAGCGGCGAGATTGCACAACACATCCCCGCCGCGCAGGTCATTGGCTGTGTGGTGCACGCCAGTTGCTCGGTGAAAAGCCCGGGCTTTGTGCAGCAGCACTTCGGCAATGGCCTGATCTTGGGTGAGCCTTCTGGTGAGAAGACGGAGCGTGTTCAAGCTCTGGTGGCAGCGCTGGCGGCAGCAGGCTTTAACGCCACGCTGTCAGACCAGATCCAGAAGGACACCTGGTACAAGCTGTGGGGCAACATGACGGTCAACCCGATCAGCGCCATCACCGGTGCGACGACCGACTTGATCCTGGGTGACGAGTTGGTACGCAACTTCATCTCCAGCGTGATGCTGGAGGCCAAGGAGATCGGCGCGCGCATCGGCATCCCGATTGACCAGCAGCCCGAAGACCGCCACAAGGTGACGATGAAGCTGGGCGCGTTCAAGACATCGATGTTGCAGGACGTGGAGGCGGGCCGCAGTGTGGAGCTGGATGCGCTGGTGAGTTCGGTGCGTGAGCTGGGACAGATCACGGGGGTGGCGACGCCGAATACGGATGCGTTGTTGGGGCTGGCGCGGGTGCATGCGCGGGTGCGGGGGTTGTATTGAGGGTTTTGGTTTGGCAGGTGTTTGGGCTGTAAAAGTTCAAGCGTTCGAAAAGACAAAAAGTTTTGAAATGAATCCCTTAATCGAGCTTCACCGTACGCTTCAACTCGTTGCCATCATCCTAGATGGTGCAGCTGGACAAATTCGCGACACCAAACTCCGCCCTGTTCGATCTAACATTCTGAGCATTGGCAAAGCGTTCGCAGCTGTGGCGGAAATTCAAGACGCCATCTATCGGCAGGCGCCCGAGCTTCAGCTAGAGCGCACATATGAAGAACCAACAGAGGAAATTAGTAGCGCTAATCGGCGACTCGGCGAGGCAATCCTAGCGGCCGATGAATTGGCGGACAAAGGAAGTTTGGCTGACGCCAGAGACCTTCTATTCAAATATGCTGCGGGTGAAAGCTCAGAACACCACAAAACCTTAGCACTTCGCCAGTTAGCCAGATACACAGATTCCGAGGAAGCCTGAAGCAATTTCGAACTCGCTGCTTCTTAAGATCATCAGGTACGAATCATCTTTGCCTGCTGTTTGAAACATTGAACGCATTCAGCTTCAGTGCTAGCATGGCGCCATGAATTCAACCGCCATCGAACAATCTGCACTTGGCTTGTCCAAGCCAGAGCGTGCACATTTGGTGCACTTGTTGCTCGACAGCTTGGATACGCCATCAGAATCTGACATGCAGGATGTCTGGCTGTCTGAGGCGAAGCGGCGCGCTGATGAGATTGACGCTGGAAAGGTCAATTTGGTAAGCAGTGATCAGCTTGAACGGCAAGTCCAGGCGATCTTGAAGTGAACTATTGGCTTCACCCGGAGGCCGCTGAAGAGCACCGAAAGCAGGTCGCCTACTACGAAGAAATACAACCGGGTTTGGGAAGGCGCTACCACGCGGACTTTCAAAATGTAGTGGCTTCGATCTGCGATTCACCGACTCGTGCACGCATTGTTTGTGCCCCAGACATCAGACGCGCCATGTTCAATGTTTTTCACTTTGACCTTGTTTACCGCGAAGTGGATGGATCTGTTCAAGTGCTGGCGATTGCGCATCACCGCCGCCAGCCGGGATATTGGGTGGCTCGGGTTTAGCGGCTCAGGTTTCCATCACCAACACATGGCCCACGCGCGGGTCGCCCCGACCACCCAACACCTGCGCGTAAGCTGCCTGCACCGCCTCTGCCCCCCGGTGCTGCTCCACCACCATCCACGGTGATGCCGGGTCGCTGACGCGTGCTGAAAAAGTCTTCCACGCCGCCACCAGCCGCTGGCCCAAACCGTCTCCACCCCACTCTGCCGCCCGCTTCTTGATCTGCGCCGGGGCAAAGAACAGCGTGGCGCGGGGGCCGGGCAGGTCTTTTGCGTTGCCACCCAGCTCGCTCACATGCGTGCCGCCGATGGAGCTGCTGTAGGCCAGCGCGGTAAAGCGCGTGTGCACGGCGCGGCGCAGGTCGGCGTTGCCCGCAAAGTCCACGTACACCATGGGCGTGTCGGCGGCGATCTGGTCGAGTTGGTCGTAGCGCAAGACACGGCTGTAGCAGCCCAAGCTTTCGCAAAAGGCGACATTGCCAGGGGATGTCAGGCCCACCACTTCGACCTCTGGCCGCTGCGCGAGTTGGAACGCGGTGCCGTAGGCGGTTTTGCTGGACGCGCTGGACAGCAGCATCACCGGGCGTTGGCCGGATGCAGTGGTACCAAAGAAGGCGTTGTCGGCCAGGAAGTCGTCGATCAGCCAAGATGTGATGAAGAGCGGCCGCAGCAGGGACTGCACGGCCTCGCTGTCGGATGTGTAGAACGGGTCAGTGCTGCATCGCACATACTGGTTGTACACGGCCGCCAGGGTGGCACGATGGGGTGCGCTTTCAACAAAACCGGAAGGGCTCACGCGCGCTGGGGTCAGCACCACGTGGCTGGCCATGGGGTAGTAGCCGTAGAACTTCTCACCCACGGCGATGCCTTCTGTGCGCGATGCGGTCACGGTGGCAAAGCCCCACACGGGGATACGGCCCCAAGGGCTGGTGGCTTCGCTGGCCTCGGGCGGTGCGGGGTAAAAGCCCCAGTAGTTCATCGCATCACCAAAGGCGGCGTAGGTGATATTGTTGGAGGTGAGGGCAAAGGAATCGATTTGCAGCAGCACCTGGCCGTCTTGCAGATCAGGCTGTGGCTGGGTGGTCAGCCGGGTTTGGCTTAACTGGGCCTTGCGAACTTGAAAGTCTATGGCGGGTGGGGTAGGCATGCGTTCTCCTTAGGGATGCTGGCATTCTGACGCAAGCCCAGTTTCACAAGAAATTTACGCACCTCAGGCATAGCTCAAGCAAACATCCCCTTCACGCACCATCGACGCAAACCCGCTGTAGTCGGGCTTCCAGGCGTTGCCCGCGCGTGCGGTCAATTCGCCCAATTGCTTGAGCGTTTGCGGGCCTTGAGCTAAGAGGCGTTCGCGACAAGCTGCGAGGTCGGGATAGGCTTGCAGGGCCTCTGACCAGACAGCTCGTCCAGCTAAAAATCCGTTAGCGCCCGCAGCGTAGGCGTATTCCATCACACGCAAGAACTGGGCTGATGTCACCCCTGCTGACAGCATGACCCAGGGAATGCCTGCGTCGGCACAGATTTGGCCCATCTCGTCAAAATGTGCTTGTGCCTGTTGGTGGGCAGCGCCACCGTCTCGCTCGGGCAGGCTGGCACCTGGCAATGGGCTTTCGAGCTTGAACAGGTCCACCCCGTATTTGGGGTCGGCAAATTCGCGCACGCTGTCCAACACCAAAGCAGGCTGCTTTTCGGGGGATTCGACATAGTCGGTCGTGTGGCTGGCACTGGAAGGGAAAGGATAGACCAGCAACTCAAACACAAACGGAATGTCATGTTCACGGCATGCGTCACCAATGGACTGCACGTATGCCTTTTGATGGGCACAAATCTCAGGTGAAGCGTCAGGCCTGTACCAGGCCAGCAACTTGACGCCATCGCCACCCACACGCTTGATTTTCTCTACCGTCCAGTTGGCAATGCTGGCGCTGCGCCGCCCATGGGGGGTTTCTTCAAACCGATGTTCTTCGAGTGTGACGACCAACCCGGTGCGCGCTGGCAATGATGCCAGCGCAGCCGGAAAGGCATAGTTGGGATCGAGCAGCATGGCGCTGGCCTGCGCGCCCAGCACATCCACCAACAGGTGCTTGACAGCCAACACATCGCCAAAGCTGACCTGCTCCGCCGTGATGCCCCGCTTGGCCGCAATCAGATTGATGATGGGGGGGCGCTGGTCCAAGGCCACCATGGTGAAATGCCCCTGGGCATTGGCCATGCGGCGCATACCCCATTGCTTGCCCAGTTGAAGCCTGGCGTGGTTGGTCATGGTCTTAGTCCTCAAGAGTTTGATAAAAAGCGGTGGCTTGGGCCATGTCTGGAATGCCCGAGCGTCCCCCTGCGTACTGACATTTCAGCGCGGCAGTGGAACTGGCAAAACCCATGGCGTATGGGGTGTCTTGCCCCAGCGCCAGGGCTGCAGCAAAAGCACCGTGAAAGACATCTCCCGCGCCTGTTGTGTCCACGACGTAAACCGGCCTGGCAGGGGTGTGGTGAAGGCCCGTGGCATCCAGCCACTGAACGCCTTGCTCACCCTGCGTGACGCCGGCCAGGCGGCATCCTTTGGCCAGCACCGTTCGCAACTGGTTTTCGATGCTGGTGTGGCCAAGCGCTAAATGCGCAGCCCAGATGGCTAGGCCGGGTTCTGAAAACAGCGCGTGATCTGTCAATGGCAACAAACGTTCATACACCGCTGGGTCCGCCACATCACCATCAAGCACCGTGGGCACGCCGTACTGGCGTGCCGCAGTGAACAAGGCTTGGGCGCCTTCTGGCCAGCGTGGATCGGCCAGCACGGCTTTGGCCGTCTTGACATCTGGAAGCGGCAACCAGTCAGCTGCCGCAGGCAAGCCCTGCCCACGGTGATTGATGATCAAGCGCTCACCTTTCGCATCGACCACGATGGCAGACACGGATGACTGTGCACCGTCAAACAGGCGCAGGTAGCTCACATCCACGCCCCAGTGCTCAAGCTCAGCGCGCATGTCCTTGCCCGCCGGGTCAGCCCCGGCACGGCCCCAGAATTGCACTGCTAAGCCCAGCCGTGCAACCGCGACAGCGGCGGTTGCCGCCATACCGCCGCCGGCCTGTGCAAAACCGTCGGCCTTGCATTTGCCGCCGCCTTGGGGCAAGCCAGACAGCGCGGGCACTTGCCAGCTGTAGTCCAAGGCCGTGTGGCCCAGGCAGATGACGTCCGCGCTCATCCCAGCACGCGTCCGTCTTGCGCACTGAAGAGATGCACAGTGGCTGCGTCCATAATCAGCGTGGCTTTGTCGCCGGTGCGCGGGGCAAGCTTGGGCGACACGCGCGCCACGTGGCGCTGGCCATCCAGCTCAAAGTACACCAAGGTGTCTGAGCCCAGCGGCTCCACAACGGTGACGGTTATCGGCAAACCCGGGCCTTCTGCTGGGCCTAGTCCTAAATCTTCAGGGCGCACGCCCACATGAATTGCGCTGCTCTGAGCCACGGCTGGCTGGCGCTCAGCGGGCAGCGCCAAAACGTGTTCGGCATTGGCCACCCGTAGCGCACCATCGCGCCAGTTGGCATGGAAGAAATTCATGGGGGGTGAGCCCATAAAGCTCGCCACGAACTGATTGGCAGGCTGGCTATACACCTCTTGCGGCGTGCCCACTTGCTGGATGACGCCGTCTTTGAGCACCACGATGCGGTCTGCCATGGTCATGGCCTCCACCTGATCATGGGTCACAAAAATCATGGTGGTCTGCAATTGCTGTGACAAGGCTTTGATCTCGGTGCGCACCTCGCCACGCAACTTGGCATCCAGGTTAGACAGCGGCTCGTCAAACAAAAACACCTTCGGGTTGCGCACCATCGCTCGGCCCATGGCCACGCGTTGGCGCTGTCCACCCGACAAGGCTTTGGGTTTGCGTTGCAGGTAAGGCTCAATTTTGAGCATGCCAGCCGCGCGTTTGACGCGCTGATCGATCTCGGCCTTGCCCATGCCGCGCATCTCCAGGCCAAAGCCCATGTTGTCGTACACGGTCATGTGCGGGTACAGCGCGTAATCCTGAAACACCATGGCAATGTCGCGCTGCGCGGGGGCAATGTCATTGACCCGGGTGTCACCGATGAACAAGTCACCACCATGCATGGGCTCCAGGCCTGCAATGACACGCAGCAGCGTCGATTTGCCGCAGCCAGAAGGACCTACAAACACCACAAACTCTTTGTCGTGAATCTCCAGATCCAGGGAAGGAATAACGGTCACATCGCCGTAGCGCTTGACCAGACCTTGCATGCGGATAGCTGCCATGTTCTTGAGGGGTGTTCTTGTTGTGGTGGGTTCAGGCTGCGATGGGATCACGCAAATGCCAGCAATGGCTTGATCAAGTCACCCGAGGCAAAGCGGGCGTACATCTCGGGTAGCTCGTCCAGACTGAAGCAGCAGTCCACCAACTGGCGGTAACGGGCTTTGTTTTGGCGCAGCATGTCTACATTGAGCGCGAAGTCGCTCTTGGGGAAGTAAAAGCTGCGCACCATGTAAAAGTCTTTACGGCGGGTGGCTTTGGTCTCTTGCACGGGCCAGGGGTTGTCGTTCTCGCCCACCAGTACCAGCACACCGCGTGGGCCAACGATTTCCATGCCCAAGCTACGGGCGGCGTGGGCACCGCTGCATTCCACAATCAGACCAAAGCGGCGGCTGTTGTCACCCACTGGGTGTGCCTTGGCACCGAAGGATTCGGCCAAGCGCAGACGTTCGGCCTTCAGGTCTGACACCCAAACATCTTGGTACCCCATGTGCTGCAGGGCGAGCACAGCGCCCAGGCCCACAGGGCCCGCCCCCATCACCAGCACCGGTCCAACGGTGGCAGGTGGCACCAGCGGCTGCACAAAGCGGATCGCGTGGGCCGATGTGCCTATGGTGTCGAGCAGTAAGGGAGCTAAGTCGTCGTCAATGTCATCGGGCACGGGCAGCAGGCAGAGTTCTGGCACCGGCAAATATTCGGCGTAGCCACCTGGGCGGTTCCAACCCACCAGCACGGAGATGGTCTCGCACATGTGGGTGTCACCACGCTGGCAACTGGCACAGTGGCCGCAGTGCACGGGGATGTAAACCGCGCACCGTTTGCCGTGCATGGCATGGCCGGGTTGGTCAACCACACCAAAGATTTCGTGGCCGGGCGTGAAGCTGGCACCCTTGTGCCAGAGCTTGGTGTCCGATCCGCAAAGTGCGGTGCGTTTAACCCGCAACATCACTTCTCCGGCTTCGGCAGGGGGTATGTTCTGTGCGGCAATGGTGATCTTCTTGTCACCATGGAAAACTGCTGCTTGCATCGTCATGATCCTTATCCTTTCACCGCACCCAATGCCAGACCACTGACCAAGCGCTTTTGCACCAAAAATGCCAGCACCAAGGGCGGCAACGCAATCAAGCTGGCGGCGGCCATCAGGGCGCCCCAATAGGTGGCCCCTTCGCCGATGAAATTGAACGAAGCAGTGATCAGCGTCTTGGTGTCGCCATTGGCCAGCACCAGCGCAAACAAGAAGTAATTCCAAGAGAACACAAAGCACAGGATGGTGGCTACCACCAAACCTGGCATGACCAGCGGCAAGGCAATGCGCCACAAAATGCGTGGCACGCTACAGCCGTCCACCTGGGCGCTTTCCAGCACGCTGCGTGGGATGTTGTCAAAGTAGGGCAACAGCACCCAGATGGCAATCGGCATGGTGATCACGGCGTGGGTGAGGATCAGCGCCCAGTAGGAACCAATGAGACCCATCTCGCGGAACATCATGTACCAGGGCAACAAGAACAAGGTGCCAGGTGCCATGCGTGCCAGCAGCGTGACCGTGGCAGGCCAAGTGATGCGGGTCCACGACACCGCAAAGGCCGAAGGAATGCCGAGCAACAAACCAATCAGTGTGGAGCCCACGGTGATGATCATGCTGTTGGCGGTGTAATGCAGAAACGGTGTGGTCTGCACCAGTTGGCGGTAGTTGTCCAGCGTGGGGCTGAAGAACAATTTGGGCGGGTAGGCGGTGACCTCGGCACTGGGCTTGAACGATGACAGCAGCATCCAGGCCATGGGGGCAATGATGAGCAGACCCACCAAGGCAATCTGCAGCATGTTGAGGCGGCGCAGGGCAATGTCTTTCATCTTGCCCCCTACCAAGCCACACGCTTGCGCGCTTGGGTCAACACCAACACAGCACCCAGCACCACGGTGGACAGGGTGACCATGAGTGAGCTGGCGTAGCCGATCTCAAAGAACTCGAAACCCTTGCGAAATCCATAGATGTTGAGCGTGTTGGAGGCATTTCCTGGCCCGCCCTGGGTGGTGATGTAAATGATGTCAAAAAAACGCAGCAAATCCACACTGCGCAAAATGGCAGCGGTGACCAGCGTTGGCATCAACAGTGGCAGCGTGATGCGCCAGAAAATTTTGAAGCGCGTGGCGCCATCAATTTGCGCGGCTTCATACACACTGGGTGGGAGCGACTGCAAGCCCCCCAACACAATCAAGGCCACATACGGTGCCCACTGCCAGGTGTCCACCAGTGCCACGGTAGGAATCACCCACTGTGGGGAGGCTAACCAATCTGAGCGCGGCAACCCGACAGATTCAAGAATGTAGTTAGCAGCGCCAATCGAGGGGTCTAACACCACCATCCACATCATCCCCACCACCACGGGTGGTAGCACAAAGGGCGAGATCATCAGCGTGCGCACCACGCCCGACATTTCTTTGGCGTTGTGGATCAGCACGGCGATGTACGTGCCAATCACGAGCTGCAAGGCCAGTGAAAGCAGGTACAACACCAGCGTGATCTTGAGCCCGTTCCAAAACTCAGGGTCTTGCAGCATCTCCACATAGTTGTGACCCCCGTTAAAGACCTGGGCACTGCCGAAGGTGAAGTCATGCAGGCTCAGCCACACCGTGTAGGCAAACGGAAACGCAATCATCAGCAAGGTAAACACCACCGCCGGTGCAGACAGCCAGTAGAGCTGGTTCTGCGTGTTACCTGGCGGAAGATCTTGCTTAGGTGTGAACGGGCTGAGTCGCATGTGGCTTGGCTTGGATCGAAAGTGCGTGTGTTCGCTTACTCTTTGGCAATCAAGGCATCGAGTTGCTTGTCCGCATCGGCGCAGGCTTGGGCCACCGTCTTTTGGCCCAGCAACACGTCATTGACGGCCGTGCCGATGTGTTCGCGCGAGGCCACGTTGGCACCAATCGGGTAGCCCACCTCAGAGGTACCCAGGCGGTTGGCTTCGTTGATGGCGGCGATCCATTCCTTGCGTACCGGCTCGGCGTCGATCCAGGCCTTGAAGTCGGGATCGTTCGCGACCGAGGTCCGTGGCGGCGCAATGCCCTCCAGCGCCAGCTTTTCCTGCATGGCGCGCGATGTGGCCCACTGCACAAAGGTCCAGGCCGCGTCTTTCTTGCTGGAGTGTGCCGAGACAGACAAGCCCCAGCCAATCACTGTGGGTTGGTTACGCGCTCCCGCTGGCAGCAGCATGACGCCGGTGTCCTTCTGACGTGCGCCGCCATCCATGACGGAGCGCAGCTCATTGCTGGACTCGAACGACATGGCGGCTTTGCCTTCGCGGTAAAGCGAAGTATTTTGGTAGAAGTTGACATTGGTAGCGCCTGCCGGGCCATAGTCTTTCAGCAGCGTGGCATACAAGCCAATGGCCGCCTGGCCTTCTTTGCTGCACAGCGCGGACTTGCGGTCCTTGCTCATGTAATCGCCGCCCAGGTTGTGCAGCACATTGCTGAACGTGTAGGGCAACGCGCCCTTGAGCCCACGGGTGGTGATGGGCGTGATGGCGGGGTCACAAGCTTTGAGCTTTTGCGCGGCGGGCAGCAGATCGTCCAGCTTTTTGGGCAAGGCTACGCCGCATTTGGCAAACACATCCTTGCGGTAGAAGATGACCGGTCCTTCAATATTGAGCGGGATACCGGTGAGCTTGCCTTCGTGAGACTCGGCGGCCACCAAGCCAGCCGAGAAATCCTTGAAGTCATAGTCTTTGGCGGCTTTGTCTACAAAGGGTTTCAGGTCAGCGTACCAACCTGCCTTGGCAAACTGCTTGCCTTCGCGCGACGGCAACGACATGAACAAATCGACCTCGTCGCTGCGCGAGTTCATCACCGTGACCAGACGTTGGCGCATTTGCTGCTCTTGGTAGCTGTCTACCTTGAGCGTGATGCCGGTGAGCTTTTCAAATTCGTCTTTGTTCTTGAGTACCGCGTTGGCCCACGGGTGGTTGGAAGACAGGAATGTGATGGTCTTGCCCGCGTTCTTCTTCCAATCGGAATCCTGCGCCTGGGCGTGGGGGATACAGGCAAGCGCGGCCGATAGAGCCAGAGTGTGAAACGCGAAACGGGTTGACATGACAAGTCTCCAAAAGCAGTGATTGATGTAAACATTCAACATGAAACCGTTTTCATTTTTGCTGAAAATATGTTTTTCAAACCTAGGGGCTTACCCGCTGAATTTGGTGTAAATGCTTTCTGTAAACTGTTACAAATGAAAGCCAAATCAGTGGATATCCGGGCCGTTGCCGAACATGCCGCCGTGTCAATCGCCACGGTGTCCCGCGCAATCAACAAGCCCGAGCAGGTCCGCGCCGAACTGCGCAGCCGTATCGAAGCCAGCATCCTGGAGCTCGGCTACATTCCGGACGCAGCCGCGCGTTCGCTGTCGTCTCGCAAAACGCTGACCATCGGCGCCATCATCCCTACCGTGGACAACGCCATGTTTGCGCGCGGAATCGACGCGCTGCAGCGTTACCTGACGAGCCAGGGCTACTTGCTGCTGCTGGCCACCCACAACTACGACCCCGAAATCGAGTTCAAGCAGGTACAAAACATGGTCAGCCGTGGCATTGATGGACTGATACTGCGTGGCGACGTACACACAGATGGCCTGCGCCATTTGCTGGCTGCGCAGCGCATCCCCTTTATCAATGTAGGCGTCTATCAACCTGACCGACCCTGGCCCTGTGTTGGCGTGGATAACGACTTGGCAGGCTGGCAGGCCTGTCGCTTTCTGATCAGTCAGGGACACACCCGAATTGGTATGGTGGCAGCCCGCAACCACAACAATGACCGCGCATCCGCGCGTGTCGTTGGCGTTAAGCGGGCTTTGCAAGAGAGTGGCCTGACCCTGCCGGATGCCTGGTATGTCGAAGTACCCTACCGCATGGACGACGCGCGTCAGGCATCGCGCGCCCTTCTGCTGCAGACCGATAAACCCACAGCCCTGATTTGCGGAAACGATGTGATCGCATACGGCGTGTTGGCGGAAGCCGCCACCCGAGGCATTGACGTACCCAAGGAACTTTCGGTGATGGGCTTTGACGACCTGGAGTGGAGCCGCCATCAGCGCCCAGCACTGACCACCATGCACATGCCGATTGATGAGGTGTGGACCCGTGGTGGGGAATACATCGTCAACACCTTGGGTGGTCGGCCCGCCATCCTGCACCACGAGGTGCAGGCGTCTTTGGTGGTGCGGGAGTCGACTGCCGCACCTAGACCGATTTAGCGCAAAGCGTCACTCAGCCGAGACATGCGCAACTCCGCAAGAAATGTCAGATGAAAAGGGCGACACTGCCCAGATGAACACCACACATCAAACCCAAGCGATTCGCGTCATCGGCCTGGAACTGCGAACGTCTAACGATGTCGCCATGCAAAGCATCCCCCCGCACTGGCAGCGCTTTTTTGCCGAGGGCGTGCTGGCGCAGATCCCGGGCAAGCTGTCTGACACGGTGTACGCGGTTTACACCCATTTTGAGCACGCGGGGCTGAACAACGAAGGGCTGTATTCACTCATCATTGGTGCCCAGGTCAACGCAGATGCGCCCGTGCCTGTGGGGTTGACCCACTGCGTGATTCCCGCAGGGCCTCGTGCAGTGTTTGAAGCACCCAAAGGCCAGCCCGAGCGCATTGGCGAGACTTGGCATGAGGTGTGGTCGCGGAATGACTTGGCCAAGACCTTCATTGCCGAGTACGAGCGCTATCAGGCGGACGGCAGCATTGATGTCTGGATTGGGCTGCGGTGAGCGCCTTGCTGGATCCTTATCCACCCCGCGTGCAAACGCATTTGCTGGGCTTGAGAGACGCCGTGATGCGGGTCGCCGCACAGCATGCAGATGTGGGCCCGGTGACGGAGTCACTCAAGTGGGGGGAGCCCAGCTATTCAGCCCGGCGAGGCAGCGCGGTTCGCCTGGGTTGGCGCCCCGCTGATCCCTCGCGCTACGCCTTGCACTTTCATTGCCAGACCCTGTTGGTGGAGACCTTTCGCGAACTGTATGGCGATCAACTGGTTCTGCAAGGTCGTCGCGCCATGGTCTTCATGATGGACGAGGCCATGCCCATGGACACTGTCGAGCATTGCATCTACCTGGCCCTGACCTACCACCGCAGAAAGCACCTTCCCTTGCTTGGCGTGTAATTGCACCCATGAACAAAGCCGCCACTTGGGTTGACTACCACGCACGCATGGCGCGGGTGGTGGCCTATGTGCACGAACACCTGGACGAGCCGCTGGATCTGTATCGCCTGGCCGAGGTGGCACACCTGTCTCCCTGCCACTGGCACCGGGTGTACCAGGGACTGCATGGCGAGACGATTGCGGCCACGGTGCGGCGATTGCGCTTACACCGGGCTTCGGGCTATCTGGCCACCACGGCCTTGAGCGTGGAATCCATCTCCCAGCGCTGCGGCTACCCCAATGCGCAGTCTTTTGCGCGGACTTTTCGCGCGCAGTACGGGATGAGCCCCAGCCAATACCGGCACCAAGGCAGTCACACCGTTTTCAGTACAAGCAAACCCGAGGCCTTGCCCGAGGGCTACAGCGTGGAGATTCGCCAAGTCGCAAGGGTGCGCGTGGCGGGGTTGAACCACCTCGGGTCTTACATGGGCATTGGCAAAGCCTTTGAAGCCAGCTTTGTGCACTTGGCGGCAGCTAACCAGGCCAGCCCCACATCGCGCTGGTTAGCCGAATACCTGGACGACCCGTTCTCGGTACCCGAGTCGCAACTGTGCTCACGCGCAGGCTTGTCAGTGCCTGATGCCTGGGCGGTGCCCGCACCATTGATCAGCTTTGAACTAGGTGGCTGCATCTGCGCGGTGCTGCGGCACCGTGGCCCTTACGCCAGCATGCGCGCGGCATACCAGTGGCTGTATGGGCACTGGCTGGTGAACAGCGGTCACGAAGTGGGCGATGCGCCGGTGTTTGAGGAATACCTGAACAACCCACGAGATACCGCGCCTGCGGATTTGCTGACGGATGTGTTCTTGCCGCTTTTGCTATCAAGTCAGTAGCTAAAAAGTACCGTACGATATGCCGTAAGCTGCCTTTTTGGCACAAATCTACCAAGCATATCCCCCATGCCCCCTTCTCGCGCCCTCACCGGCACCGCCTTTGCCACCCTGTTGTTGATCGCCTTGATGATGGGTGCCAACCATGTGGCAGCGCGCGTTGCGTTTAACAACGGGGTGGACGTGGCCACAGCAGTGGTGTTTCGCAGCCTGAGCACGGCAATGGTGATCGCGGTGATCCTGCTCAGTCAGCGGGTGGCCTGGCGTTTGAGCGCACGGCACAAGCGCATGTTGCCGGTGATTGGTCTGCTGATCGGGCTGCAAAGCCTGTGCCTTTACTCGGCGGTTGCTCGTCTGCCTGTGGCATTGGCGCTGCTGGCGTTCAACACCTACCCGATCTGGACGGCTTTTTGGGCCTGGGCGATTTATCGCCAGACGCCTGAGCGGCCGATGTTGATCGCGATGCCTGTGATTCTGCTCGGGCTGGCCTTGGCGCTAGACGTGCTGGGCGCAGCCTCGGGCCTGGGCGCCAGTGGGCAATGGGCGCGTATTGGTGTGGGGGTGGCTTTTGCCTGTGCCGCTGCCAGCACGTTTGCGCTGGCCATGGTGCTGACCCAACACGAGGCGGGGGACCTGGACGGGCGGGTTCGCACCTTCACCACCATGGCCATTGCCGGAATGATTGCGCTGGTCACCGTGGGCGTGCAGGGTGGCTTTCATTTGCCGCAGGCGCCGATAGGTTGGGTGGGGCTGGCGGCGCTAACCTTCTTGTACGGCACGGCTTTCACCATCATGTTCACGGTGCTGCCGCGTCTTGGCGTGGTGGGCAATTCGGCCATCATGAACGTGGAGCCGGTGTTTGCGCTGTGCTTGGCCTGGTTGATTTTGGGCCAGTCGATTGCCGCTGTTCAGGTGCTGGGCGCGCTGATTGTGGTGGGCGCGGTGATGGCGCTGGGGCTGCGCCGCAAGTAACGGGCCTCCCCGGCTCAGGCGATCTGGACCTCTTGCATCAGGGCCAGGGCCGCTTCAAATTCAAAGTTGTCCAAGGCATCGCGCAAGGCGGAGTGGCGCTCCCCCATCACCTGCGCAAAGCGCGCGCTGTGCGCTTCAAAAATCTCACAGGCCTCGGGGTCGTCGTTGGAGAGCAAATCCAACATGCGGGTATGCACGGCCTGAAGCTGTGCCAGGTCCTGCGCGGTCAGGGCTTGGAGGTCTTCTTCAGGCGGCAAGGCCTCTCGCAACTCGGCCAAGACCCGGGTAAGCGCACCCTCCAAGTGGCCCAGCAAACGGCTGATGTCTGGCGCGACAGGTTCTGCGCGCAGGGCGTTCTCGGCGGCGCCTGCGGCGTCCGCCAGTTCGTTCGCCCCCATGTTGGCCGCCAGGCCTTTCAGGGTATGTGCAGCGCGCTCAGCCGCTTCAATCTCTTGACGGGCAAGGCAGTCGCGCACCTGGGTGATGTTGTTGCCAAACGAGCCCACAAAGCGGCGCAGCAGGCTGACATACAGCGGCTTTTTGCCCATCACGCGGCGCAAGCCGACATGGGTGTCGATCAATGTCGGCTGCGTCAACAGCCATCCCTGCTCTGGCGGCAGTGCTTTCTTCGTTGAGCCCTCTGCACCTTCGGCAATGGGCGCGACCCAACGCGACAGCACACGCCACAGCTCATCCGGGTCGAATGGCTTGGCGACAAAGTCGTTCATGCCCGCCACTTTGCAGCGGTCGCGGTCAACCTGCATGGCGTTAGCGGTCATGGCCAGGATAGGAACATCGGCAAATCGTGCCTCGGCGCGCAGCCTGCGGGTTGCGGTAACGCCGTCCATCACGGGCATTTGCATGTCCATCAGCACCAGGTCATAGGGTTGCTGTGCATCCAGCGCCTGATTCATCATATTGATAGAGATCAGGCCGTTGTCGGCAACGTCAACCGTGAAGCCGACTTCTTCGAGCAGTTCTTTGGCCACTTGCTGGTTGATTTCGTTGTCCTCCACCAGCAATGCGCGCACGCCGTCAAACCGGGGTGTGCCCAGAAAGGCAAGTTCGGTGTCTTTGGCGCGTCGCCAGGGCACATCGGTAGCGCCTTCATCGGCATCAGCCAGGGCGTCTTGGTCATCACGGCGTTCAAAGTTCAAGCGCGCGGTAAACCAGAAGGTGGACCCCACGCCTTCCTGGCTTTCCACGCCCACATCGCCCCCCATCAAGACGGCCAGGCGTTTGCTGATGGCCAAACCCAGGCCCGTACCGCCATAGTGGCGCGTGGTGGAGCTGTCCGCTTGCTGGAAACTTTGAAACAAGCGCGCCATTTGCGCCGGGCTCAAGCCGATGCCGGTATCGCGCACGGAAAACCGCAGCAGGACAGAGTCGTCGCCCTGATCCACCGCCTGCACAGCGATGTCGACACCACCATCTTTGGTGAACTTGATCGAGTTGCCGGTGTAGTTGATCAAGATTTGCGATAAGCGCAGCGGGTCGCCCACCAAATGGGCGGGCACAGAAGGGTCAATCGCGTAGCTGAGCTTGAGCCCCTTGATGTCGGCACGCTCACCTAGCACGGTGAGCACGTTGTCCAGTTCACGCCGCAGGTCAAACGGCACATGCTCGATCGCCAGCTTGCCCGCCTCCACCTTGGAGAAGTCCAGGATGTCGTTCAGGATGCCCAGCAAATGCTGGGCCGAGTTCAAAATCTTGCTGACGTAGTCATGCTGGCGCGTGTCCAGATGGGTCTTGAGCGCCAGGTGCGACATGCCAATGATGGCGTTCATGGGCGTGCGGATTTCGTGGCTCATGTTGGCCAAAAAGTCACTCTTGGCCTGGCTTGCCGCATCGGCGGCTTCTTTGGCCGCCAGCAGTTCAGCCACCGCCTTGCGCTTGAGCGTGACGTCCTCATAGACCCAGACCGAGCCTCGGCTCACATCATGAAAATCAATGGGACGCCCGTAAACACGCCCCCACATGAGCGAGCCATCTTTGCGCTTGAACTCCCACTCGCCCTCGTAGTGACGGCCTTCAGAAATAGGGATGTAGATCTGAGCACCGGCCTCGGCAAACTGTTCGTCAGACTGGTAAATCACGCGGGTGGTTTGGCCGATCATCTCGCCTGGGCCGTAGGCAAACATCTCTTCCATGACGCGGTTGCAGCGCTGGATGACGCGGTTGATGATGAAGATCAGGCCGTGTCCAATGGCTTCAAAGATAAAGTCTTGCTGGCGCGCGGCGTCTTCCATCTTCTGGGCGGCGGCGCGCTTTTCGGTGATGTCCTCGATGATCCACAGGTGGGCAGACTTCCCATCAAATTCAGTCAAAGGCCGGGTAAGCACTCTGGCCCAAAATTTGCTGCCATCGCGTCTGCTGTATTCGCGCTCAACGCTGTAATCCTGACCTTGGCTGGTTAAACGCAATTGGCGCAGGTGTTCAAGGTCGGCATCTTGAATGTCGGCGTAGAGTTGGCTCACTGACTGCCCCACCAGCGCGCCCGCCGGGTGACCAAACATCTCTTCAACGGCGTCGTTGCAGCGGACGATGCGCTGGTCGATCACCTCCATGATGCCAATGGAGGTGGCCTCAAAGACCTGCTTGTGCGCCAGCAGCGCGCCGTCCTTGATGCGGTCAAACATCGAGTGGGCAACTGCGCCAGGCGCACCGACTGGCTGCGCGCTGCTGGAACTGTCCAAAGAAGAGGCACAAGGCGGCATGAATCCGTTATAGCTAATAGACATCTAGCCTGCCCTTGACGGCAAAAATACCCCTAAATTACGAATTGATACAAATTTAAGGCCGCTTGGAGCGCTTTATGGCGTTTGGTTAACAGACACCATGGGCCGCTTCTCCAGGGCCCATTGGTGCATAGAGCCGTCGTACAAGCGGGTTTTCTTGTTACCCAAGACCTCTGAAAGCACAAACCAGGCGCCGGATGCCAAATGGCCGGTATTGCAATAGGTAATGGTTGCAGCTTGAGGGTCGACACCACTTTGGCGGAACACGTTGGCATAAGTGGCGTTCGGTAGTATGCGGGCCGCGTCGCCGCTTTCAGTCACCAGCAGCTCGCTGGATACATTCTTGGCGCCGGCGACACGCCCATAGGCTGCAACCGTTGCGCGCTTGCTGAGTCCCAGGAATTGCGAGCTGGAGCGCGCATCGACCAATTGCGAGCTTTGCCCGGTGGAGGCCTTTTCAACATCTTCAGACGTTGCGAGCAATTCCGTGCGCTCCGCCGTTGCAGCCCAGTTTCCAGCGACTGGTCCCGAGGGCTCGGTGCTGAAAGTACGCCCTTCGGCCAGCCAGGCCGTGGTGCCGCCATTGACGATGGCGATGTTGTCTTCCCCGTAGTACTTGAATTGCCAATAGAGGCGGGTTGCATCATTGAAGTCTGCACCGTCTTGACCGAGCGTCGAAATCACAATGGGTTTGCCTGCTGGCACACCCCAACCGCGGGCAAGTTTTTCAAAATCGGCCTTTTCAGGCAGCATAAACTGCACCTTCAGGCCATTGACCATGCGGTCGGTGCGCATCAGTTTGGGGTCCACCCAATTGGCACCAGGAATGTGCCCACCGACCTCGGCAAGGAATTTTTTGCCGGTCTTCTTATCGACCTCAAATTGCGGAGCTGCAGTAAAAGACTTCTGGTTGGCGCGAATATCCAGCACCGTCAGTTCGGCCCGGTTTTGCTGAACCCATTCAGGGGACACCACGGGGCCAGGCACCGTCAATGCCCAGCTAAACGTCGCAGCGGAAAGGGCCAACGCGCCCGTGATGGCCGAACGCAAGGTTCGAAAAGTTGTATTCATGGAAATGTCTCCGGGTTGTTGAAACTCTATGCAAGCCGCAAGGCGTCTTGCGGCCATTGAATTGCTTGTGTACTTAGCACCTCAAGTCGCCTGTCCACAAGGCAGCGGCGTTTGGTGAGCCCCTGCTGAAGCTCGAATTTCCCCAACGCTGTGTCGCGTTCCTGGATTAACTCAACAAGTCCGGACTGGTAAGCCTGGATAAGGTCGGTCAGCCACAGGGCAACACCGCTCAACGGGCCGCCTGTCAAACGTAGATCAACGTGCGGGAGGCTCTTGATGACGGATTGCGCTCGCCCCCACCGCCCGCCAGTTACCCACAAATTTGTGGTGAACCAGGCGCTCGGGTTTCCCTGCGGATTCAGTGACAAGGCAAACTGGTGTGTCAGGCGACTGAGTGCATCCCGACGAAACAGGTGAATATGCCCGTGTTCACCTGGCGTGCGTCCCAGCGTGTGCGCGTGGTAATAGAACTGCCACTTACCGTCGGCGGAGAGTGCATCGCGCGCCGGGTAGTGTTGCCATGCAAGGCTGGCGCGGCTTGCTCCAAGCAAAGGGTCTAGTGCGCACCGACCACGGCCTGCCCATCCAAGCTGACGCGTAAGCGCTCTGCGAATCGGCTGAACTGGCTCACCCATCCTGTGCAGGTCTTCTTGGTTACTTTTTGGTGCCAGCGCAAGGGTTCTCGGCTCCGTCGCGCTTGCGACGACTGCTACCAGCGCAAGGATTGGCACTACAAGGATTGGATGCCGTACGGCGCTTGGCGCCCCCGGCGCAGGGGTTGGTTTTTTCTTCAGCTTTAGGTGCTGGTGCGTCTGCCGCGCGCACGGGTGCCACCGCTGTAACGCTGAGGGCCAGTGCAGAGACAAGGCTTGCCAAGGTCGGGACTTTGCGTTTCATATTGAATCTCTCCTATGGGTATGCAATGAAATAGAAAGGTTTATCGACAGGGCTTAAACCGCGCTTTGGGCGCGTTTTTCAAACCATCCGCCTAAATAAAAAACACCAATTAGCGCGCCTATCAGACCAAGCAGCACGGCCCATTCAGGCAGGTTCAACGCCTCTGGCAAGCGGTCCCCCCGGGTAAATTCACCTGCAGTTGTCAGAGGGTCCAGCCATTCAAATGCCCCTGCAAATAGCCAGGTACCTATCAGCAGGCCCGCAAAGAAAACCAGTGCATCGAGTCGCCCTGTCATCACACCCACGGCCGAAGTGCCGGGGCAGTAACCACCGATCGCAAAGCCTACCCCGATCAAGGCACCACCCGCGGCGATTGCCCAGAGGTACGGTACTGGCACATAGAGTGCATCTGCCTTTATCACGCCTACCAAGCCCAGCAAATACATGCCCACCGCGGCAAACACAATCGCACCGAACATGACTTTAAACACCGACCAATCGGTCAGGCGGAACTGTGCTGTCAACTTGCACCCACTGCCAAAGCCCGCACGCTCCAACACAAAACCAAAGCCAAAGCCGAGCACCAAGCCGGAAATCATGTCTGCCATCACCGCACACCTCCGCCGCTCAAGCGTGCAGCGATCAATCCTGCCGCAAAAAAGGCACCCAAGAATACAAATCCGGCGACGGACAGAACGGCTGCACCGGACAATCCCACACCGCTTGTGCAACCCGCTGCAATGCGGGCGCCCAGGCCTGCGAGCAAGCCACCCGCCAATGCCTTGATCAATCGATTTCCTGTGCCGGATGCCATAGCGCCCTCAACCCGCCAGCGCATGCGCCCAGCAAACCAGGCAGACACCGCAGCACCAATGAACACCCCCAGCACCTGCCAGGTAATCCAGGATGACATGACCTTGCCACCTTCAAGCATGGGGCCAAGGTAGTCGTTGTGCAGCGTCCATGCTGGCGCCACCGCCCCACCCAGCCAGGCTGTCAGCCGGGTAGTGAAGCCGGTCGCACCGAGGCCGTGCCCGGTCCACACAAAGGTCAACAGCAGGACGACGCCAAGGGCAAGGCCTGCCTTCCATGCTGGCCAATAGGGTTTTTCAGGCAAATCACATGAGTTCATGGGCTGTCGTCCTTCAATTTGCAATCACAGTGTTGCACCATAATTTTCTTTATTAACTAAACACTTAAATAAGTATTAAATTATACAAATGGACCCAACAATCGCGCAAGCCCGGCGCGATTTCCCCTACAGGTTCATCAAGAAATTAAGTCGAACTGAACGCAGATGCTCATTCCTGTACGGTGAACGGCACGCGCTGCGCCACAGCACACATCAGTTCATAGCCCACCGTACCGGCTGACTTGGCAACTTCGTCTATCGACAGCACGGTGCCGTTTTGCGCCTGCCCCCATAGCGTGACTTCTGTGCCAATGCCAGCTTGTGGCACCGGTGCCAGGTCTACCGTCACCATGTCCATGCTGACCCGCCCCACCAGGCGGGTGCGCACGCCGTTGACCAATACAGGGGTTCCGGTGCTGCAATGGCGTGGGTAGCCATCGGCATAACCACATGCCACCACGCCAATGCGCAAAGGCTGATCTGCCACAAAACTGGACCCATAACCCACCGTATCGCCCGGCTGAAGCTCTTGAGTAGCTATTATTTTTGCAGCAAGCGTCATGGCAGGCTTCAAGCCCCAATGCACGGCGTCGTGCTCTGGGTAGTCCGGGGCGCTGCCATACACCGCGATGCCGGGGCGCACCCAGTCTGACTTCAAGCCGGGAAAGCGCAAGGTGGCTGCGCTGTTGCTGATGGATCGCTCGCCGGGCAAATCCTCCGTCGTGGCCTGAAATACCTGGACCTGGGCGTCCACACCTTTGGGGCCGTCGGCATCACTGAAATGGGTAATCAGCGAAATCTCGTCGACCTGGGGCAAAGCGTTCAGCCGCGTCCAAGCGCTGCGGTAGCTGTGAGGCGCAAAGCCCAGGCGGTTCATGCCAGAGTTCATTTTTAAGAAGACGCGGTGCGGTACCTGGGTCTTGTGGGCGCTCAACATGTCAATTTGCTCACTGCAATGCACCGTGTGCCACAGGCCTAAACGGGAGCACAGCTCCAGGTCGCGCGCCTCAAACACGCCTTCCAGCAGCAAAATCGGACCGCGCCAGCCCAAAGCGCGCACGCGCTCGGCTTCGTTCAAGTCCAGCAAAGCGAAACCGTCAGCGCCGCGCAAACCATCAAATGCGCGTTCGATGCCATGACCATAGGCATTGGCTTTGACCACGGCCCAAATCCGCGCATCAGAAACAGACTGCCTCAAGCGCTCCAGGTTGTGGCGAAAAGCATCGGTATGGATGGTGGCGAGGATGGGGCGGGGCATGGCTGAGTTGGCTAGCGGAGCAAAAGCTCATGATATAACCGCTTTTGAATGGAGACATCCTATTAGCCGCCCCACGCATCTCGTCAGGCCACACGCGCCTTTTGCACCAGTGCTCCATTGCACTGTGTCTAACTATTGAACCTTGAGAATTCATGAAGCGCGGTTTTTTCACCATCATGGCGGCGCAGTTTTTCAGCTCGCTGGCTGACAATGCTTTGTTTGTTGCAGCGGTGGAGTTGATGCGATCCGAGCACGCGCCTGAGTGGCAACAGGCGGTGCTGATCCCCATGTTTGCTTTCTTTTACGTGACCTTGGCACCGTTTGTAGGCGCTTTTGCCGACGCTCGGCCCAAAGGCCAGGTCATGTTCATCAGCAACGCCATCAAGGTGGTGGGCTGCCTGATGATGCTGTTTGGCGCACCGCCACTGGTGGCTTACGCCATTGTGGGCTTGGGCGCGGCCGCGTATTCGCCTGCCAAATACGGCATTCTGACCGAGCTGCTGCCCGCCAGCCAACTGGTTAAGGCCAATGGCTGGATTGAGGGCTTGACGATTGCGTCCATCATCCTAGGCATCTTGCTGGGCGGTCAATTGGTGGGCAAAGCGGTTGCAAGCCAAATGTTGGCCTTTGACTTTCCGCTCATCGATACCGGCATCGACACCGCGCCTGAGTTTGCGATTTCGGTGCTGATCGTGGTCTACGCCATCGCCGCTTGGTTCAATACACGCATCCCCAACACCGGGGTGACGATGCGGCCCATTCCCCCTAACCCCATGGCGCTGTTGCCCGACTTCTGGTCTTGCAACAAACGCTTGTGGCAAGACAAATTGGGGCAGATTTCGCTGTCCACCACCACGCTGTTTTGGGGTGTGGGCGGTAACCTTAAGTACATTGTGCTGGCCTGGGCGGCGGCGGCGCTGGGTTACAGCACCACGCAAGCCACCGCGCTTCAAGGTGTCGTGTCTGTAGGCCTGGCAGTGGGCGCCGTTGTGGCATCCATGCGCATGCGGCTGGACATGGCCACACGCGTCATCCCGCTCGGCATGGCAATGGGCTTGATGCTCATCTTGCTAAATGTGATCACCAATGTCTGGGTGGCCGTGCCGTTCTTGATCTTTTTGGGCGGTCTAGCGGGCTTTTTGGTGGTGCCCATGAACGCCCTGCTGCAGCACCGGGGCCACAACCTGATGGGAGCTGGTCGGTCTATTGCGGTGCAAAACTTTAATGAACAGGCATGCATCTTTGCATTGGGCAGCTTTTACAGCCTCTCGATTGGCATGGGTTTGTCGTCCTTCAGTGCGATCATCGGTTTTGGGCTGATCATCGCGGGCCTGATGTTTGCCATCATGCGCTGGCACGACAGCAACTGCATCAAATACAAAGACGAGGTAGATCACCTCCTCGAGATCGCCCGCAACGATAACCTGCATGGCTGACGCCGCCAGCGCGCCAGCGCTGGCGCGGCCTTCGTTGCTTCCCGCCTTTGCCCTGTGTTTCAACGCCTTGGTATGGGGCGTCTCCTGGTTACCGTTTCGCGAACTCAATGCTTTAGGCGTGCACCCGCTATGGGCCACCGCCATTGTGTTTGGTGTGGCGGTATTGCTGGCTTGTCTGTGGCACCCGCAAGCCTGGCGGGGCCTTTTCACCTACCCCTGGCTGTGGGTGTTGATGGTGGCATCGGGTTTGTCCAATTTCAGCTTCAACTGGGCCATGACCATTGGCGACGTGGTGCGTGTGGCGCTGCTGTTCTACACCATGCCAGCCTGGTCGGTTCTGCTGGCCTGGTGGCTGCTGGGTGAGCGGCCCACGCGCCAGACTTGGCTGCAACTGGTGCTGGCCCTCACGGGCGTGCTGGTGGTGATGAAGTCGCCCGATTCGCCCTGGCCCATTCCTGAAAGCCTGGCCGACTACCTGGCGCTGCTGGGCGGGTTTGCCTTTGCGCTGACGAACACCATCATGCGCAAAGTGCCAGACGCCCACCCCGCAAGCCGCGTGCTGGCCATGTTTGCTGGCGGTGCCTCGGCGTCATTGGTGGTGGCCTTGGTGACTTGGCAGCAGGGTCTGGTACCAGGCATCTCCTCCGCCAATGGGCCGTGGATGCTTTGGCTGACAGGCCTGACCCTTGCCTTTGTTGCCGGAAACCTGGCGTTTCAATACGGCGCAACGCGCTTAGGCGTGATGACCGCATCCCTCATCATGCTGTCGGAATTGCTGTTTGCCGCCGTGTCATCGGCCTGGTGGGGCGCATCGACCTTGACGCTGCGCACCCTGGCAGGCGGCAGCTTGATCGTGCTGGCGGCTGTACTGGCCTCGAAAAAGCAAGCTTAGGGCAATGCTGAACAGGTATCCGTACGCCGCGCCGGCGCCCGAACGCCTACGATATGGCCTGTTTTTTCGCAAACGCGGTATCCGGCTACTTGTTCAGCATTGCCTTACCCCCAGCTACCTGAGTCAACAAGGATTTTTATGACGAAAACCGTTTACGACTTCGACGCCCTGGACATCACGGGCAAGACTGTGAAGCTGGACCAGTTCAAAGGCAAAGCCATGCTGGTGGTTAACACCGCCAGCGCCTGCGGCTTCACCCCGCAATTTGCTGGCCTAGAGGCACTGCACAAGCAATTTGGCGACCAAGGCCTGGTGGTCTTAGGCTTCCCTTGCAACCAGTTTGGATCGCAAGACAAAGGCAGCAATGACGAGATCAGCAGCTTTTGCCAGCTGAACTATGGCGTCACTTTCCCGATGATGGGCAAGATCGACGTGAACGGCGGCGACGCCCACCCGCTGTTTCGCTGGTTGACTGCCGAAGCGCCCGGCTTTTTAGGCAGCAAGGCGATCAAGTGGAATTTCACCAAGTTCCTGGTCGGCAAAGACGGCCAGGTGATCAAGCGCTATGCACCGCAGGACAAGCCCGAAGGCATGGCGAAGGACATTGAAGCAGCCCTCAAAGCCTAAGCAATAGGCCCAAGGACCATCAGGGTGCCAAGCGCGGCGCCGTTTGAAGCAAGTCGGCCAGGTCTTTCTTCCAGAACTTGGCAAACGCTGTGGTGCCATGTCCAAAGGTGTCTGGGCTGCTGGGGATCAGCAGCACGCGACCATTCTTCACACGCTTGATTTCGGTTGCCATCACGCCCAGCTCGGGCGGGTTGCGCTCGTCATCGGCTGAGTTGATGGCCAGCAAGGTCGCCTTGACCTGCCCCAGACCTGGCGACGGGTTGTAGTCACGGGACGATTCCCACTGGTACAGGTGGTCGTTGGCGTCACCCGCAAACGGGCCAGTCAAACGCTGCTTGAGCAAAGCATCAGCTTTTTCCCGGGTGGGGGCGAGCTTGAACAGACCCTGGTTACCGCCAATGGTGGCCGTGCTGTAAAACACAGACGCAAACTGCAGGCTGGGTGGCTGCTGCGTGTAGTTGCCACCCATCCACTGCGGGTCATTGCGGATCGACTCGGTCAACAAACGTCGCAACATCCAGTTGCGGCCAGACATCTCGGTGGGCATGGACGCCATGGGCACGGCAATGTCCATGGCATCAGGGTACTTCTGCGCCCACATCCAGGTCTGCATCCCACCCATGGAATTGCCAATCACCAAGCGCAGGTGCTTGACGCCCAGGTGCTCCGTGACTAGGCGGTGCTGTGCGGCGACCATGTCGTCATAGTTGTAGGCAGGGAACTGCGCACGCAGGCCGTCTGACGGCTTGCTGGATTTGCCCGTGCCAATGGCATCGGGCAGGATGATGAAGTAGCGTTTGGCATCCAGTGGCTGCCCTGGGCCAAACAGCTCACCCCCAAAGTTGGGGTTCAACATGCCGGTGCCCGACCCTGTGGTGCCATGCAAGACCAGCACTGGCTCACCCTTGGGGTCGCCCAGCGTGGTGTAGTGCAAGCGAAGTTCGGGCAGGCTGGCGCCGTTGTGGAACTTGAAGTCGCGCACCATCCAGTCGGCTTCTTTCGGTTGGGGCAGGTCAGCGGCGAAAGCGCTCGCGCCAATGACAACAGCGGCTGTTGTCCACAAGGGAAGGAACTGCATGGATGTCTCCGTTGGTTTGGGCGTGGAGGTTACGCACAAGCCCACTCGCCGTCAAACCACGGTGTCACCCAGGCTACCCTGGCTGCAAGGCCTCGTCCAGCACCTCAACCCAATGCCGCACCGGGGTGCCAGTACCGCTTTGCAGGTGGGTAATGCAACCGATGTTCGCCGACACAATGGTCGAGGCCTTCACCTCGGCCAGAACCTCCAGCTTGCGGTCACGCAGGGCGGTGGCAATCTCCGGGTTCATCACCGAATAGGTGCCCGCAGAGCCGCAGCACAGGTGGGCGTCGCGGCAAGCGGTTTGAATCTCAAACCCCAGCGTCGTCAGGCCCGCTTCAACACCGCCTTTGAGTTTTTGACCATGTTGCAAGGTGCAGGGGGGGTGGTAGGCCAGCTTGCCCGCCTTGTGTTTGAGCTTGGGCTGCAGATGCGGCACCAGGTCGGGCAGCAGTTCGCTCAGGTCGCGGGTGAGTTCGCTCACGCGCTTGGCCATGGCGGCGTACTGCGGGTCGCCCGCCAGGATATGGCCATAGTCTTTGACCATGACGCCGCAGCCCGACACGTTCATCACGATGGCTTCCACCCCAGATTCGATGTGCGGCCACCAGGCATCGATGTTGTTGCGCATGTTGGCGATGCCGCCGGTCTGATCGTTCAGGTGGTATTTGACGGCACCGCAGCAACCCTCGCCCGCCGCCAGCACGGTCTGGATGCCTGCTGCATCGAGGACCCGAGCCGTCGCAAAGTTGATGTTGGGCATCATGGCCGGTTGAACGCAGCCCGCCAGCATGAGCACCTTGCGTGCATGCGTGGTTGTTGGCCATTGGCCCTTGTCTTGCGGGGCGGGCACCTTGGCTTTGAGGCTGGCGGGCAACAGCTCACGCACCAATTGACCCATCTTCATGGCGGGCGCAAACAAGGGCGACGGCAAGCCTTCTTTCAGCGCCCAGCGCAGCGCCTTTTCACCCATGGGTCGGGGCACTTTGGCATCCACCAGCTTGCGGCCAATGTCCACCAAATGCCCGTATTGCACCCCGCTGGGGCAAGTGCTTTCGCAGTTGCGGCAGGTGAGGCAACGGTCCAGGTGCATCTGGGTTTTACGGGTGGGCTCTTGGCCTTCCAGCACCTGCTTCATCAGGTAGATGCGCCCGCGTGGGCCGTCGAGCTCGTCACCCAGCAGTTGGTAGGTCGGGCAAGTAGCGGTGCAAAAACCGCAGTGCACGCACTTGCGCAGGATGGCTTCGGCCGCTTGGCCGTCAGGCGTGCCAAGGTATTCGGGGCTGAGATTGGTTTGCATCTTTACAGCCCCTGGTACAAACGGCCGGGATTGAAAATGCCAGCCGGGTCAAATTCGTTCTTCAGCTGGCGGTGGATGCGGTCCAACGGACTTTGCAGCGGGGTAAACCGGTCAAAAACATCGTTTCGGCACGTTCCATCTGCATTGTTAGCTATGAAAACAGAAGCATGACCGCCTGCTTGTGCTGCCGCCACACGGATTTGAGCCGCCGCTGACAGCGGTGCCCACAACCAACGCTGGGCCCCTTGCCATTCAATGAACATGTCATAGGGCAAATCCAGCACTGGGGCAGTTTGCGCGACGCTCAAGCGCCACAGCACGGCGTCAGCGTTGGCGGGCTGGGTGAAAAAAGGCAGTTTCAAGTCTCGGCACAACTGCCAATCGGGCACAGCCTGGGCTTGGTCCATGCGAGAGCCCTGCGCACTAGCAGGCATGTCGGCCAGCATCTTGCCGCAAGCCGCCTCTACGGCTGCCGCCGCACCGCGCAGGCGAACGAACAGCAACTCTTTATTGCCATCTGTCGTGTCTTTTACCCAGCAACTGGCATTGATCGGCAAGGGCTGGCCGCCCCAGCGGTGCAATTGCGCCAGGGCTTCAGCTTGGGAAACTTGCCAAACCAGCGTGGCCTCGGCGGTGGGCAAAGGCATGACTTTGAGTGAGATTTCCACCAGCACGCCCAGGCTGCCCAAGGCCCCGACCATGACACGGCTGACATCGTAGCCCGCCACGTTTTTGATGACCTGGCCACCGAACTGCAAAGTTTCTGCCCGGCCATTGATCATCTTGACGCCAAGCACATGGTCACGCACGCAGCCAGCGGTGGCGCGCGCCGGACCAGACAGGCCTGCGGCCACCATGCCGCCGACGGTCGATTGGCCTGCTTCGCCGAAGTGGGGCGGCTCAAACGGCAGGTATTGGCCTTGGGCGGCGAGCGCGGCTTCCAGTTCGGCCAGCGGTGTACCCGCCATGGCGGTCACCACCAGCTCGCTGGGCTCGTAGCTAAGGATGCCGCTCAAAGGCCGCGTGTCCAGCAACTCGCCCGGGTTTAGATTGCCGTAGAAATCCTTACTGCCACCACCTCGGATGCGCAGCGGTGTTTTAGAGGCAGCAGCAGCGCGAATGCGCTCGGTCAGATCGGACAGTGGGGTTGAAAAATCCATAGCTGCAGATGGTAATACCCATCAGGCAAGCTGGCGCATGAAGTTTTTGAGACAAGCGCGTGCTGGAATTTTTTAGTCTTGAAAGAGATTCACTGGCAAGCCAGGGACATCTACCCGGGTGAAAAACACGCAGCCTGATTGGGGAAACGCCGCCAGCTCAGCCTCGCTGCGCCCGTGAGAGGCACTGGTGAAATACAAGGTTTTCAGATCATCCCCGCCAAAGCAGGGCATGGTCGGGCACAGCACGGGGGTGCGAAGCTCAGCCAACTGCTCGCCCGTGGGCGAGAGCTTCAAAATGCGGCCACCTTCATACATGGCAACCCAGTAGTTGCCTTCAGCGTCCACTGCCGCGCCGTCGGGGCGGCCACCGTAAGGCTCTGTGCTCTTGCCAAAGACCCAGCCTTCAGGCTTGGGTGGAAACTGGGCGAAGGTGCGCACACGCGTCAGCACGTTAGAGCCCGCCATCCAGTCCCAGGCACGGATGCGGTGGGCCTTGGTATCGGCCCAATACACCGTGCTGCCATCAGGCGACCAGGCCAATCCGTTGGCTACTGTGGCGCCATCGGCCACCATCTTCACGGTGAAATAGCCACCCGCGCGCGATTCGCAAGAAAAGAGCTGACCCGCGGCTTGGTCCCGTGGCTCGTACATGGTGCCCGCCCAAAACCGCCCATAGGGGTCACATTTGCCATCGTTAAAGCGGGTGGTTTTGGCATCGTGGTCAAAGCGGTAGACCAGCTTGAGTTGGCCCTTCCACTGCGCAGCGCGATAAACCGTGTTTCGCAGCGCGATCACCAAGCCCCCTTTGGCAGCAGGGGCGATGCAGCCGGGCGTTTCGGGCATATCCCAGCTTTCGACTTCACCGGTGTAGCCGTTGGCGCGGCAAATGCGCATGCCGTCAATATCTACCCAGTACAGGCTTTGCTCTGAGGGATGCCAAAACGGAGATTCCCCCAATTGATTGGCTTCGGGGTTCAGAACAGTCCAGTTGGGCATCGTGCTCATGACAACTTCTTCTTAGGTGGCGGCAATGGGCCTATTGTGCCGACGAAAAAAAGCCCACGCTTGCGTGGGCTTAAAGCATCCAGAGGAGAACTCGCAATTCTTGTTATCGGCGAGCGCTGGGGTTTCCCGTCCCCAGCGCCTGCTTTACTCAAACCGGCTATCAGCGTCCCGATTAACGGCCGTATGCTGTTTCGCCGTGGGATGTGATGTCCAGGCCTTCGCGTTCGTCTTCTTCACTGACGCGCAGACCAATCACCAGATCCACAATTTTGTAAGCCACGACCGACACAACTGCTGACCAGACGACAGTAATTAGCACCGCCTTGGCTTGTACCCAGACTTGGCCTGCAATCGTGTAAGCGTCAGGTGCCACAGCAGTTGCTGTCACCCAGTCACCCACAAAGCTGGGGCCGCCCAGAGCGGGGGAATTGAACACGCCTGTCAACAGGGCACCCAAAATACCACCCACGCCGTGCACGCCGAACACGTCCAAGGTGTCGTCTGCGCCCAGCATCTTCTTGAGACCGGTCACGCCCCACAGGCAGGCAAAACCAGCCAGCAGACCAATGAACAGCGCGCCACCGATACCGACGTTACCAGCGGCTGGCGTGATCGCCACCAAACCAGCCACCGCGCCAGATGCAGCACCCAGCATAGAGGCCTTGCCCTTGTGCAGCGCTTCACCCACAGACCATGACAGCACAGCTGCGGCAGTTGCAAAGAAAGTGTTGATAAAGGCCAGAGCAGCGAAGCCGTTGGCTTCCAGGGCAGAGCCAGCGTTGAAGCCGAACCAGCCCACCCACAGCAGGGCTGAGCCCACCATGGTCAAGGTCAGGCTGTGAGGCGCCATGGATTCCTTGCCGTAACCCACGCGCTTGCCAACCATATAAGCACCCACCAAGCCAGCCACAGCGGCGTTGATGTGCACCACGGTGCCGCCAGCGAAGTCCAGTGCGCCCATTTGCCAGATGAAACCGCCCTTGGCGTTCATTTCGTCCACAACAGATGCAGCGGTGTAAGCGTCAGGGCCCATCCAGAACCAGACCATGTGCGCAATCGGTGCATAGCTGAAGGTGAACCACAGCGCAGTGAACAGCAACACGGCAGAGAACTTGATGCGCTCAGCGAAGGCACCGACGATCAGGCAGCAGGTGATCCCCGCAAAGGTGGCTTGGAAGGCAGCAAACACCAGTTCAGGAATGACCACGCCCTTGCTGAAGGTTGCAGCGTTCGAGAAGGTGCCCGCGACGTTGTCCCAGGTGCCCTTCATGAACAGGCGGTCAAAGCCACCGATGAAGGCGTTGCCCTCGGTGAATGCCAGGCTGTAGCCGTACAGGGCCCACAACACCACAATCATCGAGAAGGTGACAAACACCTGCATCAGCACGGACAGCATGTTCTTGCTGCGCACCAGACCGCCGTAGAACAGGGCCAGACCCGGGATGGTCATCAAGATCACCAGCAAGGTGGACACCAACATCCAGGCGGTGTCACCCTTGTTGGGGACCGGTGCAGGTGCGGAGGCAGCAGCAGCGGGAGCTTCTGCCGCAGCTGCAGCGGCGGGTGCTGGCGCAGCTGCTGGGGCGGCGGCTGCAGGTGCAGCGGCTGCTGGAGCAGACACGGCGGCTTCCGGCTTGGCGTCGGAGCCTTGGGCCATCACAGCTGCTCCGCTCATGAAGAGCGAAAAGCCGATGGCTAAGGAGGCAAGTAGTTTTTTCATGGTTTGAATCTCATTGGTTCAAAGGGATGTGGGCTTTGAAAAGGCCGTACGGCCTGATCAGAGCGCCTCCTTGCCGGTTTCGCCGGTGCGAATGCGCACGACCTGCTCCAGGTCATACACAAACACCTTGCCGTCGCCGATCTTGCCGGTGCGAGCCGCGCCTTCGATGGCTTCGATCACGCGGTCGACCAATTCGTCTGCAATGGCAGCTTCAATCTTGACCTTGGGCAAAAAGTCGACCACGTACTCTGCACCGCGGTACAGCTCGGTGTGGCCCTTTTGACGGCCAAAGCCCTTGACCTCGGTCACGGTAATGCCTTGAACCCCAATGCTGGACAAGGCTTCACGCACTTCGTCGAGCTTGAATGGTTTGATGATGGCTGAAACGAGTTTCATACAGGGCTCCTGATTTAGAAGTTCTTCTTGATGCCGAGCACCACGGTGTTGCCAGCAAGGTTTTTGTCACCAGAGCCTGGCAAGGTGAAGTTGCTGCCGTACTTGTTCTTCCAGTTGGTGCCCAGCAACGTGGCGCTGAGCACCAGGCCGTCGATGTCCTTGTTCAGGGCCAAGGAGTAGTCGGTGTAGCTGCCGTTGTTGTTCTTGACAGTTTGGCTGCCAATGTGTGGCACAACGGAGTAGCCATTGCCCAAATCAAACGTGGCACTGATGTCCAGGTAGCCGCTGTTCTTGCTGTTGGTGTAACCGAACAGGTTGGTCAGAGCGTGGGAGTACTTGGCGGTGACAGGGCCGGCGGTCAAAGCAGCGTAAAGCTCAAACGTGTTGGCATTGGCTGCGACATTGCTGAAATTATTGGTGGGGTACCAGTACTGCAGGCCACCGATGTCATAAGAAACGGTTTCGCTGATGCTGCCTTTGTAGCCGCCGTAGATATCCACTTCCACTGGGCCTTTCAGACCAGGGCCGGAATCTTTGATCCAGGAAATCGTGGATGCCCAAGCGCCCAAGTACACGCCGTTCTTGGCAGCAAAATCGGCACCCGCTTGCAGCGCTGGCTTTTTACCCGACTGAGAAAGACCACGGTAACGGTATTCCGTCACTGCACCCACGTTGTAAGACAGGGTGTAATCTGGCTCTGGTGCAGCAGTTTGTGCCATGGCAGCGCCAGACACAAACAAGGCGCACAGCGCAACAGACTTGGTGAGGGAGGTAGCGAGTTGACGGTTCATGGTTTTCTCCGAAAGGGTAAGTTGAAAGGTTGCGATGACCGTACTTAGCAGGGAGCGTGCCAAAGTGCACAATTTCATTTCGTTGCAGTGCAACAAGATGTACCAAGCCTCTGACGGACAGGAAATACTGCCTTTTCGGCACGTTTTTGGTGCCGAAAAGGGTTTTTGCACCATTTGCATGCGCACGCCAACGCGGTGCGGGGGCACATCTTGAGCCTCGCATTGGTGCAAAGCCGTGCGCTGCTGGGTTTGCAGGCATCAGGCGTAACGGTAGAGGTCCATTTAGCCAATGGACTACCCAGTTTTACCTTGGTGGGACTGGCAGACGTTGAAGTCAAAGAAGCGCGTGAACGCGTGCGCAGCGCCATCCAAAACGCGGGGCTGGAATTTCCCTCAAATAAGCGCATCACTGTCAATCTGGCCCCGGCTGACCTGCCCAAAGATTCAGGCCGATTTGACCTCCCCATCGCCATGGGCATCTTGGCGGCCAGCGGACAAATTGATGCAGTCAAGCTGAACGGCTTTGAATTTGCGGGCGAGCTGTCGCTGTCAGGTGAGCTGCGCCCGGTGCGCGGCGCCCTGGCCATGAGCTTGGCCTTGCACCTTCAGGCGATTGAAGCGAAATTGGTATTGCCGCCCGAAAGTGCCGAGGAAGCCGCGCTGGTGCCCGGCACACGGGTTTACCGCGCCAGGCATCTGCTGGATGTGGTGCAGCAATTTTTGCCAGAAGGCGCCAACCAGACCAGCGAACCGGCAGGTGCACAGGCTCCCGAGCCAAGCGGCGACGGCTGGGCCGCGCTTCAGGGGCAGTCCATGGACTTGGCCAAAGCGGACAGCGCTGACGATCTGGCCGATGTCAAAGGCCAAGCCGCCACCAAACGCGTGATGGAGATTGCCGCCGCAGGGGGGCATAGTCTGTTGATGATGGGGCCGCCGGGTTCGGGCAAGTCCATGTTGGCGCAGCGTTTTTCCGGTCTGCTACCACCCATGACCGTGCAAGAAGCCTTAGAAAGCGCTGCCATTGCCAGCCTGGCGGGACATTTTCGGGTGTCTCACTGGGGAAATCGGCCCACACGCCATCCTCACCACACGGCCAGCGCTGTGGCGCTGGTGGGTGGCGGGTCCCCGCCTAGACCCGGCGAAATATCACTGGCCCACCATGGCGTCTTGTTTTTAGATGAACTGCCAGAGTTTCCCAGGGCCTCACTTGAGGCCTTGCGCGAACCGCTGGAGACCGGCCAGATCACCATTGCCCGGGCTGCACGCCAAGCGGAGTTTCCGGCGCGTTTTCAACTGATCGCAGCCATGAACCCCTGCCCTTGCGGCTACTTGGGCTCCAAGACCCGAAGCTGCCGCTGCACGCCAGATCAAGTCAGCCGTTACCAAGGCAAGCTCAGCGGCCCGCTGCTGGACCGCATCGATCTTCATGTGGAAGTAGCCGCCTTGCCCAGTGCCGATTTGCTGCGCGCCCCGGCGGGCGAAAGTACGCAACAGGTTCGCGCACGTGTCTTGGCCGCCCGCGACCGCGCTCTGCAACGCCAGGGCAAGCTCAATCAGGCCTTGGCAGCGCAAGACCTGGCTGACCATGTGGCGCTGAATGACGCGACCCGGCAGTTTCTGGAAACCGCCGCTGCCCGTTTGGGTTGGTCGGCCCGAAGGACTCATCGCATCCTGAAGATCGCTCGCAGCATTGCTGATCTGGCGGATTCAAGCTCGGTCGATCTGCCCCATGTGGCTGAGGCCATGCAATACCGCAGGACTCTGCGGGAACAGCCTTAGCCGCGACATGCCCAGAACACACTAAGATGGATGCCATCTAAACGCGCGCCGCCATGCAAAGCACTGCCTCCAACGCAAAACCCGTTAACTTCACCTGGCCTACGCCCCCGTACGCCAGCTACCCTGGCTCAACCCCTTGGAGAGAGCCTGAGCAGTGTGAAATCAAGGGCATGAATGGGACCAAGCGAACCGGCATGCTGGTCTCGCTGAACCTGGCCGAAAGGGTGGCCGTGATCCAGGTGCCGCCATCCCGCGTGATGATGCCGCTGCGCTTTGACCAGTTTCGACGTCTGCGCCTGAAGAATTTGCTCAACCCAAACCAGGCCGCCTCGGCAGATGACTTTGCCGAGATTTTGGGTTACCGCCCCGAAGTGGATTTTGAGTTGGACTGGGTTGATGGCACCAGATCGGCGGGCCGCACGGTAGGCCATGTAGAGCACGAGGCCGGGCTCTTCTTGTTCCCACCTGCCGATGCACTCGGCTCGGTCAAACGCATGTTTGTGCCGCGCGAGGCCTACAAGAGCATCAAGTTTGGTGGGCACATTGGCAAGGTGCTGGTCGAGCAAAACGCGGTTACCCAAGAACAGGTGGACGAGGCCGCTGAAGAGCAGCAAGTCATCCGCAACCGCAAGCTGGGTGACTACTTGGTGGTCAACGAGATTGTGTCGGCTGACCAGTTGCTGCAGGCGCTTGAAGAGCAGTCACGCATGCCCATGGTCAAGATCGGCGAGGCGCTGACCGCGCTGGGGCTGATTTCTGACGAGCAACTCAAAGAAGCGCTCAACAAACAAAAACAGGAACGCACCGTTCCTTTGGGCGAACTGCTGGTCAAGACCGGCATGATCACCCGTAAAGATTTGCACATTGCCCTGGCCCGCAAGATGGGCTACCCGGTGATTGACGTGGCCAGCTTTCCGGTGGAATTGGCAGCGCTGCAAAAAGTGCCCTTCAAGCTGGCGCACCGCCTGAACATTTTGCCGCTGCTGATGCGCGAAGGCACCTTGGTGCTGGCGGCCGAAGACCCGTCCCAGCGCAAGCTGGTGGATGAGTTGGAATTTGCCCTGCGCACCAAGGTCATCCCGGCGCTGGCGGCTGGCCCCAGCATTGCGGCCACTTTGCCTCGAATTTACGAAAAATTCGGCCTGGAATCCTGGAGCCCAGAGGCAGAAGCGGCCAGTCTGGAGCCGTCCATGGAGTTTGACCTGGGCGAAGACACGGGCAAACTGCTGAAAGACCTGCAACAGGAACACGAAGCCGCCAAGCAACTGGTCGAAGAACCCGTGGTGCCAGCGGACCAAAACGAGAACTCGCTCGTCAAGTTCATCAACACCATGATCATCGATGCGCAAACCAAGGGCGCGTCTGACATCCACATCGAAACCCACCCGGGCGACCGCAAGGTCAAAGTGCGTTTTCGCAAGGATGGCGTGCTCAGCCCCTATATTGAATTGCCGCCCAGCTACCGCACCATGCTGGTGGCGCGTATCAAAGTGATGTGCGAGCTGGACATCTCTGAAAAGCGCAAGCCGCAAGACGGCAAGATTGATTTTTCAAAGTATTCGCCCACTCATAAGCTGGAGCTGCGGGTGGCCACGATCCCCACGAATAACGGACTGGAAGATGTGGTGATGCGCTTGCTGGCCTCGGCCAAGCCCATCCCCATGGACAAGCTGGGCTTGCGCCCCATCACACTGCAGCGACTGCAAGACGCCTGCAGCCGCCCCTACGGCATGGTCTTGTGCGTCGGCCCCACGGGCTCCGGTAAAACCACCACCTTGCACTCGGTGCTGGGCTATCTGAACACACCCGAAAAGAAAATTTGGACAGCAGAAGACCCGGTGGAAATCTCCCAGCCTGATTTGCGCCAGGTGCAGGTCAACGCCAAGATCGACTGGACCTTTGCCAAGGCTTTGCGCAGCTTTTTGCGTGCCGACCCCGATGTGATCATGGTGGGCGAAATCCGCGACCATGAAACCGCACAGATTGCCATTGAGGCCTCGCTCACGGGGCACATGGTGCTGTCCACATTGCACACCAACAGTGCAGCTGAGACGGTCATCCGTCTGCTGGACATGGGCATGGACCCGTTCAACTTTGCCGATTCGCTATTGGCCGTGCTGGCCCAGCGCCTGCTGCGCCGCATGTGCCCTGATTGCCGCGTGGAGAGCGACGCCAGCGACGAGAAAATCAACGAACTGCTGTCTGATTTCCTGCACATTTACCCAGAGGACATTCGGCCAAACCGGGAAACCGTTTTGGCGGATTGGGTTCAGCGCTACGGCGTGAATGGTCGTCTCAAGCATTACCACGCTGCAGGGTGCCCCAAGTGCGGCGGCTCTGGCCTGCGCGGGCGCGTGGGCGTGCATGAGCTGCTGGTGGTCAGCAAAGAAGTGCGTACCCTCATTCAAACCAAAGCGCGTCCTGAAGAGCTGCTCCGCGAAGGCCTGCGCGAGGGCGGCATGCTCACCCTGCGACAGGACGGTATTTGCAAGGTGTTTGCAGGACTCACCACCATTGATGAGGTCCGCGCCACTTGTAATGTCTAGAGGTTTGAGCCCAGCAGACGCTTGACTTCGGGCAGCGTCATCCCTTTGCGCTCAGCCAAGTCCGTGACCTGGTCGTCACCTATGCGGCCCACATTGAAGTAGGTTGCCTCGGGGTGGCTGAAGTAGAAGCCGCTCACGCTGGCGGCTGGCGTCATGGCCATGCTGTCGGTCAGACCCATGCCGATCTCATCGCACTGCAGCAGGCGGAACATGTCGCGCTTGACGCTGTGGTCCGGGCAGGCGGGGTAGCCCGGCGCAGGGCGGATGCCGCGGTACTTCTCGGCAATCAAGGCATTCGCATCCAGCGCCTCATCTGCGGCATAGCCCCACAGGTCACGGCGCACGCGCTCGTGCAGGCATTCTGCAAAGGCCTCGGCCAGGCGGTCGGCCAGCGCTTTGAGCATGATGGCGGAATAGTCATCATGCGCATCCACAAAGGCTTTTTCGCGCGCCTCGCTCCCCAAGCCTGTGGTGACAGCAAATAGGCCCACAAAATCGGCCTTTCGGCTCGACGTATCTGCATTGTTTGCTATTGTTTTTGGTGCAACAAAGTCAGCCAAACAACGGCTGGGGCGCATGACATCCCGGCCAGAGGCATCGGGCACGGCTTGCTTCTCGGCTTGCTGGCGCAGACCATGCCAGGTCATCGCAACTTGACTGCGGCTGTCGTCCGTGTAGAGCTCGATGTCATCGTCATTGACGGTATTGGCGGGGTAAAAGCCCAGCACCGCGTTGGCGGTGAGCCAGCGACCATCAACGATGCGCTTGAGCATGGCTTGCCCGTCGGCAAACACTTTTGCAGCCTCAACGCCCACCACCTCGTCCTTCAGGATAGCGGGGTAAGCACCTGCCAGGTCCCAGGTTTGAAAGAAAGGGCCCCAGTCGATGTAACGGGCCAGCTCGCCTAAGTCAAAGTTCTTGAAGACGCGTCGGCCAACGAACTTGGGCGCGGGCGGCGTGTAGTTGGCCCAGTCCAGCGGAGTCTTGTTGGCGCGTGCTTTGGCCAGCGGCCAAATGGGCGTCTGCTTTTTGTTGGCGTGCTGCTCGCGCACCTTGGCGTAGTCGGCATTCACCTCGGCGATGTAGTTGGCCGATTGCTCGCCCAGCAGGCTTTGCGCCACGTTCACGCTGCGCGAGGCATCAGGCACATACACCACTGGACCGTCGTAATGCGGGGCAATTTTGACCGCCGTGTGCACCCGGCTGGTGGTGGCACCACCAATCAGCAAAGGCATTTTGCGGGTGTGGAAATACGGGTCTTTTTGCATTTCTGCAGCCACGTATTGCATCTCTTCCAGGCTGGGGGTAATCAAGCCGGACAGCCCAATGATGTCCGCGCCCTCTTCCTTGGCCTTGGCCAGAATCTCGTGGGCGGGCACCATCACACCCATGTTGACCACGTCGTAGTTGTTGCACTGCAGCACCACGGTGACGATGTTCTTGCCGATGTCATGAACATCGCCCTTGACCGTGGCCATCACGATCTTGCCCTTGGCTTTGACGTCTTCGCCCGCCGCAGCCTGCAGGCGCTTTTCTTCTTCGATGTAAGGGATCAGGTGGGCGACAGCCTGCTTCATCACACGGGCGCTCTTGACCACCTGGGGCAAGAACATCTTGCCCTGGCCGAACAGGTCGCCCACGATGTTCATGCCGTCCATCAAGGGGCCTTCGATGACGTGCAGGGGGCGGCCACCCTTGGCCAGGATCTCACGGTAGGCCTCTTCGGTGTCCAGCGCGATAAATTCAGTGATACCGTGCACCAAGGCATGGCTCAAGCGTTGGGCCACCGTCACAACATGGTCGGCCGTGCCGCGCCAGTCGTTACGGCGGCTTTCGTCCTTGGCAGCGCCTTTGGCACCCTCGGCCACTTCGATCAGGCGCTCGCCCGGCGTCAGCTGCTGCTCACCCGGTTTGTAGACGGGCGTTCTGTTGAGCACCACGTCTTCCACGCGCTCGCGCAACACAGGCTCCACGTCGTCGTACACACCCACCATGCCTGCGTTGACGATGCCCATGTCCATGCCAGCGGCGATGGCGTGGTACAAAAAGACGGTGTGGATGGCTTCACGCACCGGGTCATTGCCCCGGAAACTGAAGGACACATTGCTGACACCACCCGACACCTTGGCACCGGGCAGGTGCTTCTTGATCCAGCGCGTGGCTTCGATGAAGTCCACCGCGTAGTTGTTGTGTTCTTCAATGCCCGTGGCTATGGCGAAGATATTGGGGTCAAAAATGATGTCTTCGGGCGGGAAGTCAACCTCATCCACCAGCAGCCGATAAGCACGCTCGCAAATTTCGATCTTTCGCTGGTAGGTGTCGGCCTGGCCTTTTTCGTCAAACGCCATGACCACCGTGGCAGCGCCGTAGCGCTTGAGCAGCCTGGCCTGGCGCAAAAAGGGCTCAACGCCTTCTTTCATGGAAATGGAATTCACCACCGCCTTGCCCTGCACGCAGCGCAGGCCAGCTTCGATCACCTCCCACTTGGACGAGTCAATCATGATAGGCACGCGGGCAATGTCGGGTTCGCCCGCAATCAGGTTCAAAAAGCGCACCATGGCGGCCTTGCTGTCGAGCATGGCCTCGTCCATGTTGATGTCGATGATTTGGGCACCGTTTTCCACTTGCTGGCGGGCGACAACCAGGGCTTGCTCAAATTCTCCGTTCAGGATCATTCGGGCGAAAGCTTTGGAGCCCGTGACGTTGGTGCGCTCACCAATGTTGACAAAGAGGCTGCCAGCAGCGATCTGTACAGGTTCCAGGCCAGACAGTTGCATGGGCGGCACAGCAGCGCTTGAGTTTTCGGAAACGACGGAAGTAGAGGACATACAGCTCACCTGGAGTAACAGCACAGATCAGGCAAGCGTCGTTAACATCAAAGAACGTCTTTGCACCGTGGCGCGGACGCCATTGGGCATGTCAGTTAAGGAATTGGACCCGAGCCTGACAGTCAATCAGCATGCTCTTCGTCAAGAACATCCCTATAAATGACTGCTGCAACGCTTCTCGGGTTAGACGAATTTTAATGCTTGTGGTCTACTCATATCTTTGTAAGCCTTAAGACCCATGTTCCAGAAGCTTTTCAACAAAATGGCCCCCGGCTTCGTGGAGGCCGAAAAGGAAGACACCACCGACTCCCCCAGCGCAGCTTTGGCGGCCAGGATGTTGACGGCACCCTCCGCCCTGATGCAATTAAACCCTGAAGAGGCCAAAGTCGTGGTGCAGTACATGCGCCCCCAGATGATTGCCGAGGGCACCCGGTTCATCAAAGAAGGTGAAGCCAAGGACATTGGCTTCATGGTGCTGGTTCTGGATGGCGAGGTAACGGTGGAAAACATCGTGGTCAGCCGCGTGTCGCCCATCACCCTCACCGTACTGGGCCCCGGCAGCATGCACGGCGAGCTGGGCCTGATCGACGGGCAGCCGCGCTCGGCATCCTGCACCGCCAGCACCAAACTGCGCTGCGCCATCCTGACGCGTGACGCCATGGAAGAACTGCTGAAAGACCACCCGCGCATTGGGGCCAAGCTGATGATGGCCATTGCCATGCGCATTGGTGACCGGCTGCGCGACAACACCGAGAAGCTCAAGAAATACGTGCAACTCACCAAAACCATGCAGCAAGAAATTGACCGACTGATGCCAGGTTAGTGCTCGCTCAGGACTAAATTTTTGCCCCTTATTTGACTTATCCCACATTACTCAGGGCCATTTCACCGCTTCTATAATTTGTGACAGAGGGAGCTTGTCAACAACTTGACCTCCAGATTCGTTGACCATCCATGAAAGAAATGCCATGACCCACCACCGATTCGCTTTGGCGATCTGCTTTGTGTGTGCGTCATCGATGGCGCAAGACCTTGCTTTTCCGCGCTTGCGTGCTGCCACGCAGCTGGCATTGAACAACCCGCCGCCTCCCACTGCCTCAGACCCCACCACATCACCAGTGGGCTATGTCAAAACCGTCACGGGGGTAGCGCAAGTCGTCACGCAGGGCAAAACCGTTAGAGCTATTTTGGGCACCCCCGTGATGCAAGGCAGCGTGCTGAAAACGGGGCCTGACGGTAGCCTGGGCGTGACTTTTAAAGACAGCACCATGATGTCGTTTGGCCCCATGACCGAACTGACGGTAGACGAATACCTGTACTCGCCCGCTGACGGCAAGCTCAAATTCGGTGCCAAGCTCACCCGTGGAACCCTCAACTATGTGTCAGGTGTGATTGCAAAACTCAAGCCCGATGGCGTTACCGTGACCACGCCCACTGGACTGATAGGCGTACGGGGAACCCAGTTTGTGGCTAAGGTTGACCCGGTCGCCGTGGAAGGTGCTGCCGAATGACGCGCACACCCACTTTGCGGTCCAGCCGCCCTCTATTTTTGTTGAGCACAGCGGCCGTGCTGACCGCCGCGCTGATCGCGGGCTGCGCAAGCAAACCCCCGCCACCGCCGCCCGGCCCCAGCAACTATGTGGTACTGTTACCCGAAGCCAATGGCTCGGTCGGCAAGGTTTTTGTCAAAAGCGACAAAGGCTCACAAACGCTAGATCAAGCGGGTCAAGCTGCTTTCATCAACGGCGAGACAGCACCGTTTGAGGTCTCTGCTGATCAGTTGAAACGCGATTTTGGTGCCGCCATGGCCGCGCGCCCTGTCTACCCAGAACGTTACTACCTGTACTTTGAGACGGGCGGCTCTCGCTTGACGGCCGAATCTTTGGCCTTGGTGACCACCATTCTTGCCAAGGTGGCGGAGCGTGATAACCCCGATGTGTCCGTGGTAGGCCACTCCGACACCCAAGGCAAGGCCGAGTCCAATGCGGTATTGGCCTATCAGCGTGCGTCCACCATAGCCAATATGCTGCGCGAAAAAGGCATGCAGCCCGCGTCGCTTTCCATTGAGTCGCATGGCGAGAGCAATCTGCTGGTGCAAACCCCCGACGAAACGTCCGAGCCGAAAAACCGCCGCGTAGAGATCACGATTCGCTGATCCCCACCTGAGCGGCACCTACTTCTCAGCCATCACAATCTCGTCCCCGAGTTCGCTCCGGTTAAAACGGTCCAGGTGCAAACGCACCAAGGGGTCATCAGGATACAAACCCGCCAGACGGTTCAACTCAGCCAGAGCAGGCGCGGGGTCCGCTGCGTACATGCGCTGTTCCGCCAACAGGGTGTAAACCGCTTGATAGTCTTCAAGCGGTACGCGGTCTATGGTGTCGCCTGGCGTGACGGGTTCATAGACCATCAAGGGCAGTTTCTTACCCTTGAGCACCAATCGCCCAACGGGACGTGCCACCATGTTGACGCAACCCTTAAAGACAACTTCGGACACACAAATCCAGGTGCCCAAATGCTTGTTGACACTCTCTAAGCGGGCAGCGGTATTGACCGGGTCGCCCAGTGCACGGTAGTCAAACATGGTACTGCCGCCAAAGTTGCCCACAATCACTTCGCCCGCATGCACCCCAATGCGGGTGTTGCCAAAGGGCACGCCCTTGGTCTGCAGATCGGCCGCATATTTGCGGGCAAACGCATGCATTTCCATCGCACAGTCAAAGGCGCGCTGCATGTGGTCTTCCTGAATCACCGGGGCTGAAAACACTACCGCCACAGCGTCACCCATGATGCGATCCAGCGTGCCTTCATGCTTGAAGGCGATAGATACCATGCCGTCCAGATAGGCGTTCAGCGAGCTGACGGCCGCACCGGGGTCCATGCTTTCCATCAAGCCCGTAAAGCCCTTCAGGTCCGTAAAGATAAAACTGCAGGTCTGGCGCGCGCCACCCAGCTTGAGCCGCTCGGGGTGTTTAACCAAAAAGTCCACCTTGTTGGGCGACACATAGCGCGAAAAGGCTTCGGTCACCCAGCGCTGTTGGCGCTCACTGCGGAAATGGTGGACCAAACTGCACACCACAAAGCTGGCCAAAATCACCAGAGAGGGCGTCAAGGGGTCTAGCAGCAACTGGTATTGCGAGAAACTGAGCCAGCCCAGGGCAAACACCATGGCGATCACCATGACGGACAAGGTCGCCGCCAGCAACGACCGGGCATTCAGCGCCAACATGCCCACAGCCAGGCCTGCCAGCAGCGCTACCAGCACTTCTACGCTCTGCGTCCAACCGGGGCGCACCAACTGTTTGCCCGACAGCATTTGCTCCAGTGCCTGGGCGTGCACTTCAACGCCAGGAATGATGTTGCCCAGCGGGCTAAAGCGCAAATCCATCAGGCCTTGAGCCGAGGTGCCCACCAGCAGCAAATTGCCCTCCAACTCCGAGCGTGGCACCAGTCCGGCCAAAATCTTCCAGGCGCTGAGATACCTGGCTGGGTGCGGTGAGGCATAGTGAACCCAGACCTCGCCTTTTTCGGTAGTGGGCACTGACAAACCACCAATGCGCACTTCGCGCATGCCGCGGCTTTCCTCGGGTGTGACCTGCTCCGACGTCAGGATCACATTGCGTTCGCCCTGTCCGACCCGCAGCAACTCGGTCGTAAAGGACGGCACAGGCTGATTGTTGAACCGCAGCACCAGGGGTACGCGGCGCAAGACGCCATCATCATCCGGTACAAAATTAAGGGCGCCATTGCCTGTGGCTGCTGCTTGCATGGGTGGCAATGAGGCAATGGCCTTGCTGAAGCTGCTGAGAAATTGAAGGGCTGAGGGGCCTTTTTGGGCAAACTGCGCCTTCACTTGCGGCACCGCGCCTGCTTCCTTCTGGTGCGACAGGGCAAAGCCGAGCACCACACCACCGCCCTCGATGGCCTTGCGCAAAGCCTCGTCGTGGTCCGGCAATTGCAGAATTTTTTGGCGCAAGGCCTGGGCATCTCCACCCGGCTTGTCGCCAAACCAAAGCGGCACCATGGATTGAGGTGAGGTGCGGTCAAACTCTGAAAACACCACGTCAAACCCAATGGCAGCCGCCCCGGCTTGGCGGCTGGCCTCTACCAACTCGGCAATTCGCGTGCGCGGCCATGGCCACTGGCCCAGGTGCTGAATGCTTTCTTCGTCAATGTCGATGATGCGCACGGGGGCGTCGGTGGGCACCCGGGGCCGCCAGCGTTGGTACTGGTCGAAAATATTGTTGCGCAGGCCCTGCATGGGCAGGGGCTCCCACACCATCAGTGCCAAACCGAGGCCCACCACGATGACTGGGATCAACGTTGTCCCCAACACCTGACCCAGCTTGTGCAGCCGCAGGAAGCGAACGATGGCGCGTGCTTTCATGCGGGCCTCCGGTGTGTAACTTGGCTTTGCTCAGCCGTTGAAGGTCTGGATCAGGCGCTGGATCAGGCCGCTTCGGCGTAAAAGTAAGCCTTAGGCTTTCGCGCTGCCAGCGGCTGCACCGCCTGGCTGATGGCGCCAATGTGGTCCGGCGTGGTGCCGCAGCAGCCGCCCACAATGTTGACCAAACCGTCAGCCGCAAATTCATGCAACAGCCGCGCCGTGACATCAGGCGTTTCGTCAAAGCCCGTCTCGGCCATCGGATTAGGCAAGCCAGCGTTAGGGTAGCAGCTGATAAACGTATCGCCAGCCACACGGCTCAGCTCCTGGATATAGGGACGCATCACCGCCGCCCCCAGCGCGCAGTTCAAGCCAATGGCCAGCGGCCGGGCGTGGCGCACGCTGTACCAAAACGCGGTGACAGTCTGGCCGCTCAGGATGCGGCCCGAAGCGTCAGTCACCGTGCCACTGATGATCAAGGGCAGGCGCTCGCCCGAGTTCTCAAAGAACTCTTCAATTGCAAACAGCGCGGCCTTGGCGTTCAGGGTGTCGAAAATGGTTTCCACCAGCAGCACGTCGGCGCCACCTTCGACCAAGCCTTCAACTTGCTCGTAATAGGCGGCACGCAATTCCTCAAACGTGACATTGCGGGCACCCGGGTCATTCACATCTGGGCTGATGCTGGCCGTTTTGGGTGTGGGGCCGAGTGCGCCCACCACGTAGCGGGGCCGATCCGGCGTCGAATACTTGTCGCAGGCGGCGCGGGCGATTCTGGCGGAGGCCACGTTCATTTCGCGTGCCAGGTGCGCCATGTCGTAGTCGGCCTGGGCCACGGTGGTGGCGCCAAAGGTGTTGGTTTCGATCATGTCCGCGCCGGCGGCGAGGTACTTCTCGTGGATGTCAGCGATCACATCAGGGCGGGTCAGCGACAGCAACTCGTTGTTGCCTTTGATGTCTTTGTGGAAGTCTTTGAAGCGTTCGCCTCTGAACTGCGCCTCTGTCAGTTTGAAGCGCTGCACCATGGTGCCCATGGCACCGTCCAAAATCATGATGCGTTGGGCCAAAGTGGTGGGCAGGGTGGTTGCGCGGGTGTAGATCAAGGGCTTCATGCCTCCATTGTAGAAACCCTGTCAAGCCCATGCGGAATCAGTACCCGTTTGCCATGCCCGACAATAGCGGCCATGAGAAACCTGCTCCCCGTTGACGCCTGGGCCCTGCTGCAAGCCACGCCCGACGCCCTGTTTGTAGACGTGCGCATGGAAATCGAGTCGCTATACGTGGGCCGCCCCCCGGGCGTGCACATGATTGCCTGGTACGAATACCCCGAACTCACGCCCGACCCTCACGCCTTTGTGGCTGCCGTCAAGCGCGAAATCCCGGGCGACAGTGACCAAGACCGACTGTCCCGCACGGTGATGCTGATTTGCCGCAGTGGCAAACGCTCATCCGACGCGGGCCACGCCCTGGAAGCTGCAGGTTTTACCAATGTGGTGAACGTGCTCCACGGCTTTGAAGGTGACCTGGACGAACACTTTCACCGCTCCACCCTCAGCGGCTGGCGCTTTGACGGCCTGCCGTGGGAGCAGATGTGAGGTTTTTTGCAGAAAAAGAGCCTGTTTCGGCATATCTGATAAGCATTGTTAGCTATTGTTTTTGCAGCAAATGAGCGCTGATCCTCTGCATATCCTGCGGGAGGTTTTCGGCTACGACAGCTTTCGAGGACCCCAGGCTGCCATCGTCGAGCATGTGTGTGGCGGGGGCGACGCGCTGGTGCTGATGCCCACAGGGGGCGGCAAGTCACTTTGCTACCAAATCCCGGCTATTTCTCGCCAGCGCAGTGGGCACGGTGCGGCAATCGTCATTTCGCCTTTGATTGCCCTGATGCAGGATCAGGTGGGCGCGTTGCATGAGGCTGGCGTTGAAGCCGCTTTTCTCAATTCCACGCTTAGCAGCACGGAAGCCTACGAGGTGGAGCAGCGCATGTTGCGCGGCGACACCACCTTGCTGTACGCCGCACCAGAGCGGGTGACCACACCACGCTTTTTGGCACAACTCGATTCGCTTTATGAGCAAGGCAAGCTCAGCCTTTTCGCCATCGACGAGGCCCATTGCGTGAGCCAGTGGGGTCACGATTTCCGCCCGGAATACCGAGCCCTCACGGTTTTGCACGAGCGCTACCCCGACGTGCCGCGCATCGCACTCACAGCCACAGCCGATGCGCTGACCCGTGCCGACATTCTGGAACGCTTGCAGCTCCAAGACGCCAAAGCCTTTGTCAGCAGCTTTGACCGCCCCAATATCCGTTACAAGATTGTCGAAAAGTCCGACGCCCGCAAACAGTTGCTGAGCTTTTTGCAACGAGAGCACGAGGGCGACGCGGGCATTGTTTACTGCCAGTCCCGCAAAAAGGTAGAAGAAACCGCTGCCTTTCTGTGCGACCAGGGCATCAACGCCCTGCCCTATCACGCAGGCCTGGACGCCGGGGTTCGCCAGACCCATCAAAACCGGTTCTTGCGTGAAGACGGCTTGGTGATGGTGGCCACCATTGCATTTGGCATGGGCATCGACAAACCCGACGTGCGTTTTGTGGCCCACCTGGACATGCCCAAGAACATCGAAGGCTATTACCAAGAAACGGGTCGAGCTGGCCGCGACGGCACCCCCGCCGATGCCTGGATGGCCTACGGCCTGCAAGACATGGTGAACCAGCGCCGCATGATTGACGAAAGCCCCGCGAGCGAAGAGTTCAAGCAAGTGATGCGGGGAAAGCTCGACGCACTGCTGGGGCTGGCGGAAGCCAGAGACTGCAGACGGGTTCGCCTGTTGGCATATTTCGACGAAGCATCTTTGCCTTGCAACAATTGCGATAACTGCTTAAGCCCCCCCAAGGTCTGGGACGGCACAGACGCTGCGCGCAAGCTGCTGTCCACCATCTACCGGGTTCAGCAAACCAGCGGCATCAGCTTTGGTGCAGGGCATTTGATGGACATTGTGCGGGGCAAAAAGACCGACAAGGTCAATCAGTTTGGGCACGACACGCTCAGCACCTTTGGGCTGAGCGCTGACTTGAGCGAAGCACAGTTACGCGGTGTTTTCCGCCAATTGATTGCCATAGGCGCTGTGGCGGTTGACGCGGACGCTTACAACACCCTCAAACTGACGGACGGTTCGCGTGCCGTGCTCAAGGGCGAGGTGCCCGTGATGCTGCGCGAAACGGTCTCGACCCCGGCCGAGCGCAAGCCCTCGCGCGACAAGGGCCGTATGAACAGTTCGGGCAAGGCTGCTGTTGGTGCAGTGGCTGCCGCCTTGGACGAAGAAGGTTTGCAGCGCTTCACCGCCCTCAAAGCGTGGCGTGGCGAAGTGGCGCGCGAGCACAACCTTCCAGCCTATGTGATTTTTCATGACGCCACGCTGGCGGCCATTGCTGCGCTGGCCCCCAAAACGCTGGATGAGTTGCAAGGCATCAGCGGCATTGGCGCCAAGAAGCTGGAGGCCTATGGCACAGAAGTGCTGAGGGTCTTGTAATGCGCGACACCCAAACCAAGGATGTTTGGCGCAGAATTTGAGGGTGCTTCCAAACCTCAACAAACCCGAAGGATTCGCGTCGCGACACGCGCTGCGGGTGAGGCGTCTTCTGAACCTGATCAGCCTCTTCATGGTTGCCGGAGGACTGGGCTGGGGCATCTACTTTGGGATACGAGGCGATCTCTGGCTTGTCACGCTGGACGCGTCAATGGTCCTGGTTGGCATCACGCTGGGCGTGCTATCCAGACGCGGCAACACCCGCGCTGCATCCATCCTGTTGATCGTGGGCCTGGGGTCAATTCTCAGCTACATGGCCATTTTTCAGGACATTCCTACCCTAGCCGCACCGCGCTCTGTGCATCATTACTTTTTGGCGCTGGGGGTGGGGGCTTACCTGTTGTTTCGAGATGATCCTGCCTGGCTTCGACACGGGGCAGCCTTGGCCTGCATGGCGCTCTTCTATGTTTTCGCCGGCAGCCACTGGGGAATTCATACCCCGCTGGCCCTGCCGGATGACGTGCGCATCACGGGGACATGGGTCAATAACGCCATGGCGATCATCCTTTTGTACGCCTGCCTGCACCTGATGCAAGCCGATTTGGCTGAGAACGGCGCCATTTCGGCGGCAATACGCAAAGGCCTGCAACTTCATCAGTTTGTTCTGCACTATCAGCCGCAAATGGGCCAACACGGCAGCATTGCTGGGGCAGAAGCGCTGGTCCGCTGGAATCAGCCCGCACTGGGCATGACGCTGCCTGAAGACTTTATCCCCGATGCAGAAGAGTCTGGGCTCATTGTTCCGCTGGGTTACTGGATTCTTGATGAAGCCTGCGCACAACTCGTGAACTGGTCACACAATCCGTTGCTCAAGAGTTTGAGCCTTTCTGTCAACGTCAGTGCACAGCAGTTTCATGAAGCGGATTTTGTGCCGCGTGTGCTCCAGGCCTTGGACAAGTCTGGCGCCAAAGCGGACTTGTTAAAACTGGAGCTGACCGAAAGCATGCTGGTCAATGACTTGGAAGATGTCATCAAGAAAATGGCGCAACTGCGAGAAAGAGGCGTCAGGTTGTCACTGGACGACTTTGGCACAGGGTTTTCATCACTGAACTACCTCAAACGCCTGCCGCTGGACCAATTAAAGATCGACCAAAGCTTCGTGCGCGACTTGCTGATCGACGCGCACGATGCCGCGATTGCACGCACAGTCGTCACCCTTGGCCAAAGTTTGGGGCTGGACGTGATCGCCGAGGGCGTTGAAACGCAGAGTCAGTGCGATTTTTTAGCAGAAATGGGATGCAACGCTTACCAAGGTTTTTTGCTCAGTAAGCCACTGCCTGTGGGTGATTTCAACGCTTTTGTGCAAAACCATATCAACCGCGTCCCGCCCACAGGCCAATCGCCATCAGGGCAAGAAGCCCATGCCGCGTGACTCCCGCACTTCGGGTTTGATGCGGTGCTCGGCCTCCAGTTGTTCCATGAACTCTTCGGGCGAAAACGCCGTCGCCAAAATGTCCACCTGACGTTTCACTGCGGCAAAGTCGCCGGGACACAGCTGCTGCAACTTCTGCAATCGGCTGCACAAAGCGTCTGAGAACGCATCGGCTTGACCGTCCAAGGCCTCGGTCACGAACATTCTTTCACGCTGCGATAGCGTGAGCGGCATGAACTTGATCTTGAAGGTAAAGCGCCTCAAGGCTGCTTGGTCAATGCGGTCCAACAAGTTCGTCGTGCAAATGAAGATGCCGTTGTGGCGCTCCATGCCTTGCAGCATTTCGTTTACCTCGGTCACTTCGTAGGTGCGCTGTGCGCCTCGGCGGTCTTGCAAAAAGCTGTCGGCCTCGTCCAGAAGCAGCACGGCCTTTTCGGCTTCGGCTTCCTTGAACATGGCGGCCATGTTTTGCTCGGTCTCACCCACAAACTTGCTGACCAGATCGCTCGCCTGTTTGATGATGAGCGGCTTGTCCACCGCCTTGGCAATGTGCTCTGCCAGAGCCGTTTTGCCGGTGCCGGGGGCGCCGTAAAAGCACAGGCTGCCGTGGCCCCGGGTCTTGAGGGCTTCGACAACCCGGGGAATTTCAAACCGTGTTTCCACATTCAACATGTCCAGGCTGTAGGTGGTCACGCTCTGGCGCTGCCGGCTCCCGCCCGCCTTGTTGCCCAAGGCCAGGTCCGCGTTTTTGAGTTGCCGCTCAATCAAACCCTCCAGCTGGGTGACATTGGCTTTCTCGTCTGTCGCTTGGGCTAGGCCTGCAAATTTGACTGCTGTGCGGATCTGCGCAGGTGTAAGGCCTTTGCGCTCGGTCAATTTGGCGACAAAGGTGTCGGACACGTCCACGCCTTCGAGGGTCTTGCGCACCAAGCCTTCGCGCGCGCCGGGTGGTGGGCTCTTCAGCTCCAGGTGGTAGGCGAAACGGCGGCGAAACGCCGGGTCGATCTGCTCGATCCGGTTGGTCACCCACAGCGTGGGCACGGTGTTGGATTCCAGAATCTGGTTCACCCAGGCTTTGCCGTTCACACTGGCGCTACTGGGCGCGGCCACCTGCTCGGCCCGTGCCATCAGTTGAGCGGCTTCGCTGCTGATGGGAGGAAACACGTCTTCCACCTCATCAAAAAGCAGCACCGCCTGGTGACTGCCTTTGAGGAACACCTGGGCGATTTGCAGTGATCGGTAACGGTCGCGGCCGCTTAGAGAGTTACCGTCTCGGTCGGCGTATTCCACCTCGTACAGTTCCAGTTCAGCTGCTTGCGCGACTACCTTGGCTAATTCCGTCTTGCCCGTGCCGGGCGGGCCGTACAGCAAGATATTGACGCCGCTCTCAGATCGCTCCACCGCGTTGCGCAGCAGTGTGCGCAAGACTTGTGCATCTTCGTTGACGTATTCAAAGTCGCTTAGATTCAGGCTGCTCTTGGTGCTGGGGCGGGTGAATACAGCCATCAGCTCTGCCTTATCGCGGTATTCGCGCATCAGCACTGTGGGGAGTTTTTCACTGACCTTCATCAGGTCGCCAAGATCTGTGATGTTGTGTTCCGAGATCAGGTTTTCCACCAAGCCAATGCGCTCCAGTCGCGATCCGGCGCGCAGCGCATCTGCCACGTCATTGGGCTTGACGCCTGCCACGTCGGCCAAAGCAGCGTAGGCCTCTGGTGCGTTCTTTACCTTGAACTCGACCAGCAGGCTGCGCAGATCGCGTTGGTAACGGGCCAAGGTGCCATAGAGCAGCAAGGCGCGCTCGGCACGGCTGAGCATCAGCAAGCCCGACAAGGCATCGATGTTTTTCTCGACCAAAGTGCTTTGCTTTTTCAGTGCGTGTGTCAGCCACTGGCCGGTGACGGCCAACACCGAAAGCAAATCTTTGGGCAGGTCTTTGGCGTATTCGTCCAGGTAAAAGAAGAGCGTGCCTTCTTCGTAAGGGCCGCGCCATACGCCATGGCGGTCCATAAACTCCTGCATGCCTAGCGCTTCGTGGCCACGCCAAAATTCATTGTCCTTGCAGCGCCGGCCCAGAAATTCGCGCACACGAGTCAGCACCGGTATCGGCCACACCAAGTGTTTGCCCGTCAGCGGGAGCAGGCCATTGAAATCCCTGCGCACATTGAACTTGGCACCTTGCTTACCCGCCAGGGTCATCACAAAGTGCGAACACAGCAAGTCCAGCACAGGGGCATCCGTCAAACCAGGGGACGGCATGACGGGAATATCTGACATGAACTTGTTAACGGCCTTGACCATCTTCACCTCCAGGCAATAGCTGTAAGTAACCGCACCATAACGCGCAACAATAGCTATGGGAATACTGGGGTCTTTAAATCATTTGAATTGACTGTGTTGAAATCGCCACAACCCATCTGACATATACCGTCCCGACACCATCCATGATTGAACTTCAAGACATTGAACGCGCGGCAGCCCGCCTGCAAGGCCAGGTGATCAATACGCCGTGCGTCTATTCGAGAACCCTGTCGGAATTAACTGGCGCTCAGGTCTATCTGAAGTTTGAGAACCATCAGTTCACCGCCTCCTTTAAAGAGCGAGGTGCATGCAACAAGCTGACACTGCTGATCGAGGAACAGACGCGCACGTCGGCCAGTCCACTGGCGGGTGTCATTGCCATGAGCGCGGGTAACCACGCTCAAGGCGTGGCCTACCATGCACAGCGCCTGGGGCTCAAAGCGGTCATTGTGATGCCGCGCTTCACACCCGGCGTTAAGGTAGAACGCACTCGCGGTTTCGGTGCCGAGGTGGTTTTACACGGGGACACGCTGGACGAAGCCCGCGCACACGCATTGTCTCTGGCTAACGAGCGAGGCTTGGCGTTTGTTCACCCTTACGACGATGCCGCCATTGCCGCAGGGCAAGGAACGGTCGGGCTGGAGATGTTGCGTGCTGTGCCGGATCTCGACTCGCTCATCATTGCGGTAGGTGGCGGCGGTTTGATTGCCGGGATTGCCACGGCTGCGAAGGCGTTGTCACCTGACATTGAGGTGGTGGGCGTTCAAACCCAGCGGTTTCCTGGCATGTTTAACGCCATCAAGGGCACGCATTTGCCCCAAGGACAGAGCACCATCGCAGAAGGCATTGCGGTGGGTACCCCCGGCAAACTGACTCAGGCCGTGGTGCTTAAGCGCGTGGACGATCTGGTGCTGGTTGACGAGGGCGATATTGAGCAAGCCATTGTCATGTTGCTGGAGATTGAAAAGACCTTGGTGGAAGGCGCAGGGGCGGCAGGTCTTGCCGCACTGCTGAAATTCCCGGAGCGATTTAAAGGTAAGCGCGTTGGCCTGGTGCTTTGCGGCGGCAATATCGACCCCCTGCTGCTTGCAGCCACCATCGAGCGCGGCATGGTGCGCGCCGGGCGGCTGGCCCGCTTGCGCGTGAACGCCCGCGACGTGCCCGGATCGCTGGCCCGCATCACCCAGGTGGTGGCCGATGCAGGCGCCAACATTGATGAGGTCCACCATCAGCGAGCCTTTAGCCACCTGTCAGCTCAGCATGTTGAGATCGAAATGGTGATCCAGACCCGTGGTCACCCGCACGTGGCGCAGGTGCTGGAATCCCTGAATAGAGCAGGCTTTACGGCAGAGGAGCAACCATGAACGTAACGGAGAAGGTAACGACCAAGATAACGATCGAAACACTTCAACAAGCGCTGGCCGACTATTTTGCGCCCTGGGTCCAGGCGCTTGGCCTCAAAGTAGAGTCCATTGACGACGACGGCGTCTGCTTGCGTTTGCCGCAAAACGAGCAACTGTCCCGGGTGGGTGGCATGCTGTGCGGTCAGGCCATGATGGCAGCTGCCGACACGGCAATGGTGTTGGCCTTGATCCGTCATTTTGGTGAGTTTCGCCCCTGCACCACCGTCCAACTGAACACCAGCTTTCTCAAACCTCTGTCGGGGCAGGACGCCTTGATCATGGCCCGGGTGCTTCGGGCAGGCAAAAGCCTGGCCTTTGGCGAGATTGATTTACGCGGTGCGCAGGACGGCAAATCAGTTTGCCGGTCCAGTACGACCTATGCGCTGCTCTGAAAAAAGCTGGCGGATCGCTTGATTTGTCATCCTCGCGTCAGTCTGGCGCATTTGATTTGACGGCATACCCTGCGTGCATAAAGTTATGCCTGGTTTGCATAAAGTTAGCGAGTAACCGCTTGGTAACTCTGGGTTACGTTCATAAAATTGTCATCCCAGCCGACCGGGGCCAACCCTCCTAAGCTTTCGCCTGACCCTACAAGCAAGCGCCGACTGAGTGGAGAGCCGTTTTCTCAAAGTGAAGTTGCGCCGCTTGTTGCAAGCCTGATTCCTTGCAAGCTTCGCCCGCTTCCTTTTGAAAAGACGATTTTTAACTTAGGAGCTTTTTGCAATGAACTCACCTGTGATGAAGGGGTTAAACCTCAACACGCCCGGCCACGTGAAAAATGCCAAGCTGGTGGCATGGGTTGCCGACATGGTCGCCCTGTGCAAGCCCGACAGCGTGTACTGGTGTGACGGCAGCGACGAGGAATACCAGCGTCTGTGCCAGTTGCTGGTAGACGGCGGCACCTTCAAGAAGCTCAACCCCGCCAAGCGCCCCAATTCTTTCCTGGCGTGTTCCGACCCATCTGACGTGGCTCGCGTGGAAGACCGCACCTACATCTGCAGCGCCAAAAAGGAAGATGCAGGCCCGACTAACAACTGGATGGCCCCCGCAGAAATGCGCAACACGCTGAATCCCTTGTTTGACGGCTGCATGAAGGGCCGCACCATGTACGTGGTGCCGTTCAGCATGGGCCCTTTGGGCAGCCCGATTGCTCACATCGGCATTGAACTGTCTGACAGCCCCTATGTGGCCGTCAACATGAAAATCATGACACGCATGGGCAAGGCTGTGTTTGACGTGCTGGGCGTCAATGGCGATTTCGTGCCTTGCGTGCACACCGTAGGCGCACCACTGGCCGCTGGCCAAAAAGACGTCGCTTGGCCTTGCAACAAGACCAAGTACATCGTGCACTACCCCGAAACCCGCGAAATCTGGTCTTATGGCTCCGGCTACGGCGGCAACGCCCTGCTGGGCAAGAAGTGCTTTGCGCTGCGCATTGCATCGAACATGGGCCGCGACCAAGGTTGGTTGGCTGAGCACATGCTGATTTTGGGCGTAACCAATCCGCAAGGCAAAAAGTACCATGTCGCTGCTGCTTTCCCAAGCGCTTGCGGCAAGACCAACTTCTCCATGCTGGTGCCGCCCGCCGGTTTTGACGGCTGGAAGGTCACCACCATCGGTGACGACATTGCCTGGATCAAGCCCGGTGCTGACGGCAAGTTGTACGCGATCAACCCCGAAGCCGGCTACTTTGGCGTCGCTCCTGGTACCAATTACCACACCAACCCCAATTGCATGGCCAGCCTGGACAAGAACGTGATCTTCACGAACGTTGCGCTGACCGACGACGGCGATGTCTGGTGGGAAGGCATGGAAAAAGACACAGGCAGCGTGCCCGCTCACCTGATCGACTGGCAAGGCAAGGACTGGACGCCAGAGATTGCCAAGGCAACCGGTGCCAAGGCAGCTCACCCCAATTCACGCTTTACCGTGACCGCCATCAACAACCCAGCCCTGGACAGCGCCTGGGATGATCCCAAGGGCGTGGCCATTGACGCCTTCATCTTCGGGGGCCGTCGCTCGACAACCGTGCCATTGGTGACGGAAGCCCGCAGCTGGGTGGAAGGCGTTTACATGGCAGCGACCATGGGCTCGGAGACCACCGCTGCCGCTGCTGGTCAGCAAGGCGTGGTGCGTCGCGACCCATTTGCGATGCTGCCTTTCACGGGCTACAACATGGCCGACTACTTCCAGCACTGGCTCAATATGGGCGAAAAGCTGGCCAAGAGCGGTGCCACTCAACCCAAGATTTACTGCACCAACTGGTTCCGCAAGGGCGACGATGGCAAGTTTGTCTGGCCAGGCTACGGCGAAAACATGCGCGTGCTCAAGTGGATGATTGACCGCATCGAAGGCGGCGCTGCTGGCCAAGAGAACATCTTTGGCGTGAGCCCCACTTATGGCGAACTGAACTGGACCGGTCTGGACTTCTCTGCTGCCGAATTCAACACCGTCACCAGCATCGACAAAGCTGCCTGGACAGACGAATTGAAGTTGCACGACGAACTGTTCACGCAACTGGCTTATCACCTGCCACAAGCGCTGAAAGACACCAAAGAAGCTTTGGCCAAGCGACTGGCTGCTTAAACAGCCATCAACCGGATGCCAAGCATCCGGTTTAGCCTTTCAGGCGCCCACAAAAAAGCCGACGCATGCGTCGGCTTTTTTGCGAGCGAGGCTCGAATCAATACATGCCACGAACATCGCGGCTTGCGTCGGTGGTCATCGCGCGGCTGATGTCAGCCATCACGCGAGCGTCAGTCAAAGCGTATTCCCACAACTTGCGGTCCTGTTCGGCGCGCTTTTGCGCTTTTATCCAGTTTTTGAAACCTGCGTGCATATTGCTGGTAGCCATGCGGATGGGGCCTGCCAACAAGGCAAGGCCTGCAAACGCCACGGTCCACAACGCGATCCAGCCTGCCAACAAATGGCCATCAGACCAGGTATCCACCACCTGATTGGCGGCCACCAGCAAGGCTGACACCACAGCAGACAGCAGCAAGGAAGCCGTTGCTCGGCTGCCGCTCAGGCCTTTGGCTACGTACGTCAATGTTTCGATGGCGCGCTCGACACGGACAACACCGGGGTGCTGCAAAGCGTATTCAGTATGGACAAAACTTGTCATGATCATTCCCTTTTCAAAGTGCAAACAGACAAACTTCCGATGCGATAAGTGAATACTAGGGTAAACACTGATATTTTCCTAATTTAGATTTGTGATGATAATTATCACCATCAGTGATGTATTGGATTCCCATCAATGCCGTCGAGCGAACCCAACCTCAATTTCCGAACACTCGATCTGAACCTGCTGCGCGTGTTTGATGAGGTCATGTCAGAGCGCAGCTTGACGCGCGCAGCACGAAATCTTGCGTTGACGCAGCCCGCGGTCAGCAATGCCATTCGCCGCTTACGGGTTACCTTGGGCGACGAATTGGTCGAGCGCCACGGCCAAGGGATCGAGCCCACCGCACGTGCATTGGCGATCTGGCCCGCCGTGCGTGAGACTTTGCAACAGTTACAGCAGCTGTTGGCGCCCACTCACTTTGAATTGGCACAAGCGACCAACACCTTTGTGCTAGCCATGGCCGACGCTACGGCGGCAGAGTTGGTGCCAGATCTGATCAAGACACTCGAGCGTGACGCACCAGGCATCTCCATGCGTTTGGTCCCGCTGACCACCCGTGACCCGCGCAGTTTGCTAGAAAACGAAAGTGTGGACCTGGCCGTTGGCTTCTTCCCGGCGGTGGTGTCAGATTTGACCGCCAGGGCACAAGTAGGAAAAGCCGTTAACTTTGTGCAAGAGCAACTTTACAGCGGCGAATATGTTTGCGTGATGCGTAAGGATCACCCTTTGTCGCACGGCCCCCTATCGCTCAAGCGGTACTGCGCAGCCCGGCATTTGCTGGTCAGCTTCTCTGGCCGAGCGTTTGGATTCATTGACGAGGCCATCGCCGCGCTGGGCCAGCAGCGGCGCATTGTGCTGACGGTCAACCAGTTCTTTACCGCGTGTGAGGTGGTCGCCAATTCTGATTTGCTCACCGTCCTCCCGCGCCATTTCTTGAAAGTCAGCGGCATCGCCGGCGAACTGGCTTGGCGGGATCTGCCGTTTGAGGCACCGCGCGTGCGGGTCGACGCACTTTGGCACCGTCGCAGTGCGCATGACAGCGCGCACCAGTGGTTGCGCCAAACCATGGCCCAATCCGCCAGACAGGTATTTGGCGACATCTGACACCTCGCGCATAGCCGTGCGTCTAGTTGATAACACCCGTAGGCATGCATTGTGCTCAGGCCTAGGATCATTCCTTCATCCCTGGAGCGCCCATGAAATCCACCTCAACGACCCCGTCATCCCTATTAACCGGAAAGACCGGTTTGACCCGCCGCCAAAGCCTGCAACTGCTGGGCTCTGGCGCTGCGTCCATCGCGTTGCCTGCGCTCGCATCCTGGCCAGAAAAACCGATCAAAATCGTTGTGACCTTTCCTGCCGGAGGTGCCAGTGACATCGTGGCGCGCGTGATGGCCGAACACTTAAGCAAAAAACTGGGTCAGCCCGTGGTCGTAGACAACAAACCCGGTGCAGGAGGCAGCATTGGTGGCAGTGCCGTCGTGCAATCCCCACCCGACGGCTACACCCTGATGCTGTCCAACTCGACGCCGATCTCAATCGGCCCATTCGCGCTGGACAAGCTCCCTTACGATCCCGTTGAGCAGTTCACCCATATCGCGCTGATTGGCAGCGCCCCTTGCGTGGTGATGGCTAACCCAAGCGCCCCCATGCGAACCATGGCCGACGTTGAATCCTTTGCCCGCAAGTCAGGCCGTCTGGATTTTGGATCTGGCGGTCCAGCGTCGATTGGCCATATCTATGGCGAACTGATGAAAAAGGAAATGAAGGTCAACATGGTGCACGTGCCCTACCGTGGTGGTGCGCCCATGACAACAGACTTGATTGCGGGGGTGATCCCCATTGGAATCGACGTGCTTACTGCGTTTGTGCCGTACTTCAAGTCTGGCCAAATTGTGCCGCTGGCGGTGACCTCCGCCACCCGCTCACCCCTGGTGCCGGACGTGCCCAGCGTGGCTGAACTCGGCTACCGTAAGCTGATTTTGGACAACTTCTTTGGATTGTCCGGACCTGCCAAGATGCCCGCAGACGTGGTCGCACGCATTAACAGCGCCTGCAATGAGATTCTGGCCATGCCAGAGATCAAAAAGAAAATGCTGGACCTGGGCATCACAACCCAACCCGCCAGCCCGGCCACTTTCACAAATTACGTGAAAGATCAGGTAAGCACTTTATCGCCCGCCGTCAAAGCAGCAGGCGTCAAGATGTAAGCCTCAGCGGCTGCGGCTGCGGCTGCGGCTGTTTAGCGCGATACGCCCAGCAGCACAATCGCTGCGCGGCGCAATTCCTGCGCATGGTGCAAATCCGATCCGGCGCAGGCTTCAGCGTCTTCCATCAGGGCACCCTCAGTGCTCTGGACTGCTTGTGCAGCCACAAAAGGAATGCTGTTGGCTTGAGCGGGGGAAACTGGCAAAAAGCGGGAAATGCTGCGTAGGAAACCCAAGATCGTGTACATCGAATGACACCGGCTAGCGGTGCAAAGTTAAGATGAATCGATATTAAGGGTTATCCCTAGGTTTAGCTCACCAATAAGCCTGGTTTTAGACCTTCAACTCATGCGTATAACGCATAACCACCAATTTGAGGCAGCATAGCGAGGCTCAAGCAGCGGATGTTTGCTTTGTTTTTTGTAGCAAACTATCCATATCTGATTTGCCTAAAGGCTTAGAAAACAGGTAGCCCTGAGCATAATTGCAGCCCGCGTCAATCAGAAAGCGCCGCTGCTCTTCCGTCTCCACACCTTCGGCGATGACTTTCAGTCCCATTTTGTGCGCCATGGCGATGATGGCCTCGCACAGCACACGGGCGCTTGCGTTTTCTTCGATGTCCTGCACAAAGGTCTGGTCGATCTTGACGTAGTCCAAATCGAACTTTTTCAGGTAGGCAACAGAGGCGTAGCCTGTGCCAAAGTCGTCAATTGCCATCTGGAAACCGGCGTCGCGGAATTCTTCCAGCTTGGATTTGGCGATTTCTTCGGCCTTCATGAACACCGCTTCGGTCAGTTCCAGCACGATGGCCTGGCCCGGTAAACCAAGTTCCGCCAGATACGCCACCCAATCGGACGGCTTGGCGCGTGGGCTACGGAACAGCACCGGTGATTGGTTAACGCTGATGGCAAAGTCGGGGTGAAAAGTCTCGCGCAGGTGCTTGGCTTGCTTGGCAGCCTCGCGGAAAATCCAGTCCCCGATCTCCACCATGGCCCCGGAATCTTCTGCCAGCGGGATAAATTCCATGGGGCCGATCAGGCCCCGGCCTTCATGAATCCATTGCACCAGCGCCTCAGCGCGGCGGATCTCGCCCGTACACAGCTCCACAATGGGCTGGTACAGCATGTCAAATTTGTGCAGGCTCACGGCTCGGCGCAGTTCCCGGCTCAAACGCCCGCGACGGGCGGCAGCCTCTTGCAGCGCAAAAGTGAAATGGCTGAAACGGCTACGCCCGGACGATTTGGCGTAGTACATGGCCTGACCCGCATTTTTGATCAGCGCGTCCATGTCCAAGGCGTTGTCCGGGTACAGCGCGATGCCAATGCTGGCCGTCACGTAAATCTCTTCATCGCCAATCTTGAAAGGTTCTGCCAGGCGGTTGATCAAATTTTGGGCAATGCGCTCCACATCGGTCACATCGCGAAGGCTTGGAATCACGACCGCGAATTCGTCCCCGCCAATGCGGGCGCAAACATCGGTCTCGCGCACCACGTCTGGAATCCGAAAAGCCGTTTGCGTGAGCACGGCGTCGCCCATCTCCAGCCCAAAGGTTTCGTTGACCGACTTGAACTTATCCAGACCAATCAGCAACACCGCCAGCTGCAGCTTAGACCTTTGGGCAAGCTTGATCTCATGCACCAAACGCTCGCGGAAATAGCGGCGGTTGGGCAATTGGGTGAGCGGGTCGAAATTGGACTGACGCGTGATGGTTTCGTGCGCAATCTTGATGTCGGTGATGTCCCGGCACACGCCAATCAAGCCGAGCAACTTGCCTTGCTCGTCAAAATAAGGCAAACGGCGGGTCAAGATACAAATCTGATTGCCCTCTGCGTCGCCCATCCAGCGCTCAGACAAGTGCTGCTCGTTGCCCGCCATGGCCTCTTTGTCCAGCAGCTCCAGGTTATGGGCCACTTCCTCGACCACCAAATCGTGGTCGGTCTTACCGTTGAGCTGACCTTCGTCCACGCCCATGTGGGCTTCGTAAATGGCGTTACAGCCTCGGTAAATCCCGTCAGCGGACTTGAAATAAACCATGTCCTGCACGGCGTTCATCACGCCTTGCAGCAGGTGGTTTTGCTGGTCAGACGATTCGTACAAATGCCGCACGGAGTCGGCCAGCTCCTGCCAGTCCTCCGCTGCAACGTTGTCACGGTCCAAGAACTTTTCGAGCTGTCGGTTCGATACAAATGGCGGTACGGATTGCATGGGCAATAGGTGGGTAAAGTGCCATCACAGCATACGCCATAACGCCCAAGCCTGCCAGCCGTTAAAGCAATGCCAATACCCCCCAATTGACATACTGCCAGGCGCATTCGCTCCGCAGCATGAAAGTTGCTTTTGCTTACCTGACTTGTTCTAGCAGCTGAACCATTTGCGCAAACCCGCGCGACTTGGCCAAGGCCAGTGGGGTCTGCCCGTGGCGGTCCGTCAAGTTGAGCTTGGCTCCCGCCTGGATCAAAGCCTGCAGACAACGCTGGTGACGCGGGCCGCCGTCCCCCAGCACCACGGCCTCGATCGCAGCCGTCCAGTGCAAATTGTTCACATGGTCCAGTGGTGCGCCAGCAGCGATCAACTGCCGCACCACACCGTCGTGCCCCAGGTGCGCAGCCGCAATCAGGGCTGTTCCGTCATAGCGGCTGGTGACAAGCTTGGCACTTGCCCCCAGCGAGAGCAACACACGCAGTGTCTCTTCGTCATCCGCCACGGCGGCGATGGTGACCGCGTCGTATCGGTCTTGCTCCAGGCGGCTCAAGTCCGCCCCAGCTTGGGCCAGGGCGCGGATCACTTCCCGTTGACGGGCAAACGCCGCCACATGGAGAGGTGTGCGACCGTAGCTGTCCACGGCATTCAGATCTGGCTTGCTGCGAAGCAGCGTCTGAAGTTGGGCCAAGTCCCCGCGCGCCGCCGCCGCATGCAGCCCTTGGTAGCGGCTCTGTTCAGCCGCAGTCGGAGCCACTTGGGCCCAGGCAGAACCCAGGCTCAGGGTCAGGGCTAGACCCAAGTTGCTCATCAGCAAGGCGCAAATCGACAGTGAGCGGCGCTTCATGACATTCACCTGGCTTACTTCAGCTGGTCCTTGACCTTGTCCAGCGCAGCCACGGCGCAAGCTTCGTCCAGGTGGCCGCCAGGTGCCCCACCCACGCCCACGGCGCCAATGGTTTCATTGCCCACCTTAACTGGCACACCGCCGCCGAGCAGCAAAAAGCCGGGGATGTTGACCAAATTGGCAGCCGCAGGGTTCTTTTGCGCCCCTTCCATCATGGCCAAGGTGGTGTTTTTGGCCGATGCCGATGTCCAGGCCTTTTGCTGGCTGGCGCCCAATGTATGAGCGCCCGCGTTATCTGCACGCATCACGGCGCGAACCGTGCCAGCGCGGTCCACCACGGTGGCAGTCACAGCGTAACCATTGGCCGTGCAGGCGGCAACCGTGGCTGTGGCGATTTGGCTGGCCAGTTCCAGCGACATGTTTTTTTCTGTGCGAACAGCTTGCGCCTGAGCGGCGGCCAAACCAAATGTCAGAGTCACAGCAGCAAAGGTACGGAGGGCAAAGGAAGTCTTCATGGGGGTTCCAGTCAACATGGGGTTAAGAAAGGGATTTAAGGAAAGGCGTTTAGAGGCCTTCACTGTAAAAATCTCCTCGCTTGCTGCCAATTCGTACGCCTACGCTTTGCCTTGCGTAGAAATACTGAACCGCCCCATGCACCGAATCGCGTCAATGCCCCGATTCTTCGTCCACCAGCGCAGCGTACTGGCGGATCAGCTGCGCCAGCGATTCGGTCTCCAACTTGGCAAACAGGCGTGCGCGGTGGGTCTCCACGGTACGTGGCGACAGGGTCAGCGCACGGCCGATTTCCTTGTTGGTCAGACCCTCCACAATCAAGCCCAGCACCTCGCGTTCGCGCTCACTTAACTGTGCATAGCGCGTGCGGGCATGGCTGTCGCCCTGGTGGCGCTGGCGTGATTTCACATGGCTGCGGATGGCGTTTTGCAGCGCCTCCAGCAACTGTTCGTCATCCACCGGTTTTTCCAGAAACTCCGCCGCACCACTCTTGAAGGCACGGCGGCACATGTCCACGGTGCCGTGCCCGGTGAGCATGATCACGGGCTGGTCTACGCCTTGGGTCATCAGTTGGTCCAGCACCGTGAGACCGCTGATGCCGGGCATGCGAACATCCAGCACGATCACACCAATGCTTTGACGATCAAATTCACGCACAAACTGTTCGGGGTCGCTCCAAAGCTGGGTGCGCAGGCCCACCGTGCTGATCAGCAGCGCCAAGCTGGCACGCACCGCATCATCGTCGTCAATCAGGTGCACGACGGGTGACAAGGGGCTGTGGCCAATGTCGTGGACTGGGTTCATGGGTTTGGCCCGCTTTCGTCTGAATTGCGCCGCTTGGCCACCGGAAGGGTCAGGGTGAATACCGCGCCTTGGGGTTTGGCGTCTGCAGCTTGCAGTTGCCCGCCCATGCCTTGGGCCAGGGTTTCACACAGGCTCAGGCCCAAGCCCATACCGCCGTCGCGGGTGCTGAAAAAAGGCTCAAAGACATGCGCCAGCACATCAGGTGCAATGCCTGGGCCGTTGTCTTGCACCGCCAGGCTGGCTCGATTGGCGTCGGCATGCACGGTCACGCTCAAGCGTCGACCCGGTGTGGGCCCACGCTCCAAAGCCTGCACGGCGTTGCTCAGCAGGTTGTGGATGATTTGCTCCAGCGCCACGGGGTCGCCCTGCACTTGCACAGGCTCCGCACAGATCAAACTGGTCTGCACCTGAGCGCGGCGGGTTTCGGGCTCCATCAGGTAAAGGGCGTTACGGGCCGCATCGTCCAGGCTCAACTGAACTTGGGGCGCGACCAGGTCAGGCCGCTCAACCGCACGACGTAGCCGGGTCACCACATCTGAAGCCCTTCTCGCCTGCTGCACAGCCTGCTCCATCGCAGTGCGGGCAGTTTCCAGCTCTGGCGGGTCATCAGCCAGCAAGCGCCGCGCGGCCTGGGTATTGGCGAGCAATGCGGTTAGCGGCTGGTTCAACTCATGCGCCATGCCAGCGGCCAGTTCGCCCATGGCGTTCAAGCGAGACACCTGCCCCAGGCGCAACAGCTCTTCAACGCGTCTTCGTTCGCGTCGCTGGCGCTGGTGTACACCCAAGGCGCCGATTGCCAATGCCAGCAAAACTGCGGCAGCAAGCATTCGACCCCACGGCAAAGCCGACCAGGGTAGGCTTTGGCGCAACACCACATCAAAGGGTTGACTCTCAGTGGCCAGGTGTTTATGAAATTCAAACTGCCAGGGGCTGGCTTGCAATTGACCTGTCTGAAGCACCAAGCGCTGTGCATCCAGCGTCAAGGCTGTTTGTACTGGGCTGTCTTTGCCAATCGGCCATTCGGTCCACGGCACCATGGCTTTGGCGTCTATTCGCAGTGCATAGCTGGCAGGTTTCGCCGCTTGGACGACCCAAAACTGCGCTGCACTTGCATCAAACCAGGCAAGCGTTGGCAGCTTTGAGCGGCGGGCATTGGCCTCAGCCACGTCCAGAGCTTTGCCCCAGGGGCCCTCTGGCCACTGACCGTTAGCAGAACGACTGGCCACGGCCAGAATTTGCGGGTACACCGCGGGAAGGCGTTGCAAGGCATCACTGCTCTCCCCCGCACCTGATGCAGGATGCAGCAGCGCCAAAGTGGCCAGCACCGCGTCGTGTTGTACGGCACGCTGACTCAACAGGCGGTGGGCAATGCGGGCATCGGTCTCAAAAGCATCCTGGCGCGCAAGCAGCGTCTGGTGACTCAGCCACAGACCCACTACCGCAGACAGCAGCAGCCAAACCGCTGCGGCGATCCAGTTTGCACGGGCTGAGGTGAAGGTTCGGGTTAACATCGAAACAGGTCTGCAGATGCGCCGGCTCGCGGCCCTGGCTTTTCGGCTTAACGAATGGCCCAGTAGCCAATGGCGGTCAATATCAGCAGCGCACCAATGATCCAGATGGCTTGACCTGCTGAGGCTTTCTCATCTTTGATTTGGTCTTCCTCTGATTCGTAGTCGTTGCCAACGCCGTAGACTTCGCCACTTTCCGGGTTGCCAAAATGCGATTTGACGAATTCTTTGGCGTGAGCCTCGGCGTCGCCAAATCGGCTGTGTGGCGGTTTGCCGTCCACGGCCATGGGCACCGTATCCGCCTCTTTATGGGTGGATTGACTGCCCGGAATCTGAGAATTTGCCATGAACTGTCCTTGTCTATGCGCTTGAATTGGCGCTGATGTACGAACTGGGGTCATTCTCGCTGACGACGGCACCTGCCTTTTTTACATAACTTGAATAATGCATATTTCTGACAACGTGACTGCGCCGCAAGGCGTGCTGGGTATCGATTTCGGCACGTCAAACTCTGCTGTGGCCTGGGCATCCAACGCATCGGCCCCGTCTGGCCAGGCCCGCCAGGTGCGCGCCATTCCCCTTGAAGGCACGGCGACGACCTTGCCTACCGCTCTTTTCTTTAATGGCGAAGACCACAGCGTCCACTTTGGGCGCGACGCCGTGGCGCAGTACCTGAGCGGTACCGAAGGCCGTTTGATGCGTTCGCTCAAAAGCTTGCTGGGCAGCCCGCTCTTGCAAGAGCAAACCCTGGTGAACGGCCAGCAGATCAGCTTTCAGGACATCATTTCGCGCTTTTTGCTGGAGCTTCGCACCCGCGCTGCGGCACAAGTCGGGGGAAAGTTGCCCTCCACCGTGGTCATGGGTCGCCCCGTCCATTTTGTGGATGACGACCCTGAACGCGACGCGCTGGCCGAAGAGACCTTGCGCCAAACCGCACTGGGCGCAGGCTTTGAACATGTCAGCTTTCAGCTGGAGCCCATTGCTGCGGCGCTGGATTATGAACAACGCGTCAGCCAAGAAAGCCTGGTGTTGGTGACTGACATTGGCGGCGGTACCTCGGACTTCACTGTGGTGCGCCTGGGGCCTGAGCGTCTCGCCCGCACTGCCAAACTGCAAGCCCAAGGCCGCACCAATCCGCGCGCCAGCGACATTTTGGCCACCACCGGCGTGCACATCGGCGGCACCGATTTTGACTTGAAGCTCAATCTGGAGCAGCTCATGCCCTTGTTGGGTTACCGGCACATTGGGCCCACCGGCCGCGAGGTGCCCAGCGCCGTGTTCTTCGATCTGGCCACCTGGCACCTGATCAACTGGCGTTACAGCGCCAAGTCACTGCGCGACGCGCAAAGCCTGCGCAGCAATTACACGGATTTGTTTTTGCACGACCGCCTGATGAAAGTGCTGACAGAGCGCCTGGGCCACATGAATGCCCATGAGGTGGAGTTGGCCAAAATCGAATGCTCGAACACTGGCGAGCGTGCCGTGATGGATTTATCCGTCCTTGAGCGCGGTCTGGAGGCAGAAATGACACCCGACGCCATGGCGCGGCACCTGCATTCCCCACTGGCGCAGATTGTGGAATGTGCCCAGGAATGCTTAACCCGAGCTGGCGTCACCGCCGCGCAGCTGGACGGAATTTATCTGACCGGGGGTTCTTCGGCGCTGAAGCCGTTTCAGCACGCTTTGCAGCACGCCTTTGCCTCTACACGCCTGATCGAAGGCGATCTGTTTGGCGGCGTGGCAGCAGGGCTGGCGTGTTCGGCCAGCGCCTGAGTCATCTGCGCTCAGTCTGCGGTTGCCCCAGACGCCTTTACCGCTTTGCCCCATTTGAGGATTTCGCTGGCGATAAAGCGGTCAAACTCAGCAGGGCTGGTTGGCGCGGGCTCTGAGCCTTTGCTGCGAATGGTTTGGTCCATGGCATCGCCCTTGAGGATGTCCACCACCTCCCGGTTCAGCCGCGTCACGATGTCTGCAGGCGTGCCTTTGGGAGCCATCAGCCCCAGCCAGCCCACGGCCTCAAAGTCTTTCACGCCCGCAATACCTGTCTCACGCACCGCGGGCACATCCGGCAATTGGGATGAACGGTTGTAAGAGGTCACGGCCAGTGGCACAGCACGTTTGGACTGGATATGCGGCAGTGCAGCCGTGACCGAATCCACCATCAGCGGCACTTGGTTGCCAATGAAGTCTGCCTGCGCGGGACCGCTGCCTTTGTAGGGGATGTGCGTAATGTCGACCCCAGCCTGAGCTTTAAACATTTCACCCGACAGATGCTGCGTGCCACCAATGCCCGCACTGGCATAGGCCAACTTGCCGGGCTCAGCCTTGGCGCGCTTCAACAGGTCAGCCATGGCGTGAATGCCCGTGGCAGGATTGGCCAAAAACACGAGTGGCACCTTGGCGATCAGGCTGATGCCCACCAAATCCCGCAGGGGGTCGTAACTCAGCTTGGTGTACAGGGTCTGATTCACCGCCATGGCGCTGCCCGCCACCAGCAAGGTGTAGCCGTCGGGCGCAGCACGGGTGACAAATTCGGTGCCAATGTTGCTGCCTGCACCCGATTTGTTCTCAACCACAACCGCTTGGCCCAGGCGCTTGCCCAAGGGTTCGGCCAAGGCGCGCGCAAAAATGTCGGTCGCCTGACCTGGCGGAAAGGGCACGATCAGCTTGATCGGGCGGTCTGGCCAAGCGTTTTGGGCCACGGCCGAACCCACAGCTGCCGAAAAAACAGCGGCCACGCTGAGCTGAAGCCACTGTCTCTTGTGAAATTTAAAGTTCATGGTGATGATCCTGTTAACGTAAAAACCATTCATGCACCGAGGGGGCTTTTGCTAGCGGGCATGAATGTTCGTGCAAACTGTTAATGAAATCAGACTTTCGCATCTTGCCATGGCGCGCCGTTACCATTACCACGTTTACGTGATTGAACTGTCGAAAGATGTGCTGTACGAGCCAAAGTTCAAGCGCTGTAACCCTGACTATGAATACGGCAAGCCCTGCGTCTACGTGGGCATGACCGGGCTGGACCCCGATGTGCGCTTTGACAAGCACAAGGCAGGCATTCAGTCCAACCGCTATGTGCAGCAGTACGGCCTGCACCTGCTGCCTAAGCTGTACGAGGCTTATAACCCCATGCCCTATAAAGGTGCACAAGAGATGGAAGTGGAGCTCGGCATTGGACTGCGTGAGGCGGGCTACGGCGTCTGGCAGGCATAACCCTGCACCAGCACGGGTGAAGCAAGAATTACATAATGAAACACCGACGCTTCACAAAGCCCTTTCACCATGCGACTCTTGCCACTCGATTCGGCCACCATTGCCCGGACATTGACTGAGTGGAAGGCATGCTGCCCCCATATGGGTGTGCTTGCCTTGCTGCCCGAAGCCGAGAAAGACAAGCTTCCACTGCTGCAAACCTGCTGCCGCGACACAGGTGTCCCATTGGTCGGTGCCATCTTCCCCGCCCTGGTCACCGCCCAAGGGTTTCGCACGGACGGCGTCTGGCTGTTGCGACTGGACACCATGGTGCCCCATTTCTTGCTGCCCAGCATCAACGCACCCGAGACAAATCCAAGCGAGCGCATTGCACAGGCAGCCCACGGCATGTTGGCCCAGCGCGGTGCCGATGCCGACAAGTCCACAAAGTCAACGCTGTACTTGGTGTTTGATGGCCTGATTCCAACCATCGCCTCTATCGTTGATGGGCTCTACCTGCAGTTGGCTGACTTGGTGGAATACGCTGGCGTGAACGCCGGCAGCGAGACATTCCAGCCCATGCCATGCCTCTTTGACGGCCATCAAGTGATTGGAGACGGTGTGCTCGGCATGCTGCTCCCCAGCAGCCAAGCCACCGTTTTGCAGCACGGTTACCAGGTTCCCGAACGGTTGATGACGGCCACCGGCACCGAAGGAAACCGCATCCTCAGCATCGACTGGCAGCCTGCCTTTGATGCCTACCAAGCCATCATCAAGGTCGAATACGGCATTGACCTGACGCGGGAGAATTTTTACCAGTACGCCGTGCATTTTCCCTTTGGCATCTTGCGCGCCAATAACGACGTGGTGGTGCGCATTCCTGTGGCGCTGACCGATGACGGCTCCCTGTTTTGCGTAGGCGAGGTGCCTGAGAACGCCATTCTTGTCTTGCTGCGTGCCCCCGCTGCGGATAACGCCAATTGTTTAGCCTTGCTGTCGGACAGCCTGCAAACGCTGAATGGGCCCATGGCCGACCGTAACTTGCTCACGTTTTACTGCGCAGGCAGACGCATGCACATGGGTGAAGACGCCGCCACGGAGCTGGTTGCACTGCAAGCCATGAGCCGTGTCGCGGTCATGGGTGGCGCCTTGTCATTGGGCGAGATTGGCAGCACCAACACCTGGGGCTACCCGCTGTTTCATAACGCTGCACTGGTCTGTACGCCCTGGCCAAACGAATGAACCGCGAGCACATCCTTTCGGTCTTGTATGACCTGACACTCACCATCGGTGGTGAGGTGCGGGTCGACTCACTGCTGACCAAGGTTTTGCAACGGTTTTTGTATCACACCTCGTTTCCCGCTGGGCTGGTGCTGGAGCGGCACATTGGCTTGGACGGCGCGGTAAGCATGGTTCTGGCCTCCGCCGTGGGCGATCACGCCCTGGCGAAACGGCAGGGTCAAGCCATTGATCTGCCCAGCTCTTTACTGGAGGGTGAAGCCGAGTTGCGCAGCGATTGCGCCTTGTTGTCCACCTTGCAAAGTGGCCGCGCGTACCACCATTGCCTGAAACTTCCCGTGGATGCGGATCGCACCCTGTTGCTGCTGTCCATGACCGTGCCAGACAGCTCGCTACCGCTGACGCAACTGTTCAAGCCAGTGCTGCGCAACCTGGCTAAAGCCATTGAGCTGTGCCACCAAAGCGAGCAACTTCAGGATTCGCTCATCGCCGACCGCGACCGGGCACGCAGTGACTTGAACGTAGCCCTGCTGGTATCCGAGCGCGAACGTGCTTTTTTGCGCAAGCTCACCGACACCATTCCCGACCTGATCTGGATCAAAGACCCGAACGGCGTCTACCTGGCTTGCAACCCCACCTTTGAGCGGTTCTTTGGCGTCAAAGAAGCCGCCATCGTGGGCAAGACCGATTACGACTTTGTGGACAAGAACCTGGCCGACTCCTTTCGAGCCAATGACCTTGCCGCAGTGGAAGCCGCCTCACCCAGAGCCAATGAGGAACGGTTGACCTTTGCCGCTGACGGCTACCAAGGCTTGTTTGAAACCACCAAAGTGCCCATGTGGGGCACCGATGGTTCATTGATTGGTGTGCTGGGCATTGCCCACAACATCACCGAGAGAAAGCACCTGGAGGAGCAACTGCACTTGGCCGCCAGCGTGTTCACCCATGCGCGCGAAGGCATCATGATCACCGCCACCGATGGCCGCATCATTGATGTCAACGAAACCTTCACGGCCATCACGGGCTACAGCCGGGAAGAAGCCATCGGGCAGACACCCAAGCTGCTGAACTCTGGCCGTCAGACGGCTTCGTTTTACGCCAAGATGTGGCGCGTGCTGGCCAAAGACGGCCACTGGAGCGGCGAGATCTGGAACCGCCGAAAAAGTGGCGAAGTGTTTGTCGAGATGCTCACCATCAGCGCGGTGCGTGACGCCAATGGCAAGCCAGAGCACTACGTGGCGCTGTTCTCTGACATCAGCAAAATCAAGGAACACGAGCGCCAGTTGGAGCACATTGCCCACTTTGATTCACTGACGGCGCTGCCTAACCGCGTCTTGCTGGCCGACCGCCTGAACCAGGCCATGGTTCAGGTGCGCAGACGAGAACTGCGGCTGGCCGTGGCTTACCTTGACCTGGACGGCTTTAAGGCCATCAACGATTTGTACGGCCACCAGATGGGGGATCGCTTCTTGGCCGCTTTGGCCAAGCGCATGAAGTTTGCGCTGCGCGAAGGCGATACCTTGGCACGCCTGGGCGGTGATGAGTTTGTCGCCGTGCTGCTTGATTTGGACAGCGTGCCCAGCAGCGAGGTGCTGCTACACCGCCTCTTGTCCGCCGCCGCAGAGGTCATCCAAATTGACGGCTTGACGCTGCAGGTGTCTGGCAGCATTGGTGTGTCCTTTTATCCCCAGATGGATGATGTGGATGCAGACCAGTTGCTGCGACAGGCCGACCAGGCCATGTATCAAGCCAAACTGGCGGGTAAGAACAGGTATCACCATTTCGACCCCGACCAAGACCGCAACGTGCGGGGCCAAAATGAGAGCATTGGCCACATTCGCCAAGCGCTGGATGGGCACCAATTTGTGCTGTATTTCCAACCCAAGGTCAACATGCGCACGGGCGCATTGGTGGGTGCCGAGGCCTTGATCCGCTGGCTGCACCCCGAGCGCGGTTTGCTGCCGCCGGCCATGTTTTTGCCAGTGATTGAAGACCACCCCCTCGCCATTGAGCTGGGCGAATGGGTGATCGACCAAGCACTGGTACATCAGCAAGAATGGCAGACCTTGGGGCTGGACATTCCCGTTAGCGTCAACATTGGCGCTCTGCAATTGCAGCAAGCCGATTTTGTAGACCGCTTGTGCGACATCCTGGCCAAACACCCGCAGGTCAAGCCCTCCCGGTTAGAACTAGAAGTGCTGGAGACCAGCGCATTGCAAGACATTGCGCAGGTGTCGCAGGTACTGCACGCCTGCATGGAGCTGGGTATCGTGTGCGCATTGGACGACTTTGGCACGGGGTATTCGTCGCTGAGCTACCTCAAGAGATTGCCAGCGCAGATTCTGAAGATTGACCAAAGCTTTGTACGCGACATGCTGGACGACCCCGATGATCTGGCCATTTTGGACGGTGTTCTGGGTTTATCGACAGCATTTAGGCGTCAGCCCATTGCCGAAGGCGTGGAAACCATTGAGCACGGCATCATGCTGCTGCAACTGGGTTGCGATTTGGCTCAGGGCTATGGCGTGGCACGCCCTATGCCTGCGGGCGACATGGTGGCGTGGTCGCGCCGCTGGAAACCCGACCCCCGCTGGGAAGACGTGCCCGCCCTGAGCCGCAATGAACTGCCCTTGCTGTACGCAGGCGTAGAGCACCGCGCCTGGATCGTCGGGTTGGAATCCTTCTTTAAAGGCGCACGCAAATCTCCGCCACCACTTGACACCCACGCCTGTCGCTTTGGCGTGTGGCTGATCACCGAACGGCTGGGCAGTCGGGGCAGGAACCCAGACTTTATGTCCCTAGAATCCCTCCATCACCAAGTGCATGCACTGGCAGCCAACATGGTCGCCCTGCACACGGCGTACAAAACGGAGGAAGCCTTGCAACAACTGCCCCAACTTCATCAACTGCGCGACGACCTTCTGGTCGCTCTGATGCAAATCAAACCCCGCTCGGGCCACCGGCTGTTGCGCAGCAGTGGTGCCAGCGATGTCTGAGGCCCAGACCGCGCCACTTCACGGCAAAGTAGCTTTGGTGACCGGTGCCAACACTGGCATTGGCCGCATCACCGCGCGTGAACTGGCCCGCCGTGGCGCGCATGTGGTCATCACCTGCCGCAACCTGGAGCGCGCCCAAAGCGTGCTGGATGAAATTCGCGCAGCGCCGATTCATGGCCGCGTGGACTTTATTCCGCTAGAGCTGGGCAGTTTTGAATCCATCCGCGCCTGCGCCAGCGCATTTTTGGCCATGGGCTTGCCGCTGCACCTGTTGGTCAACAACGCTGGCCTAGCCGGTGCCAAAGGGCTCACGCAAAATGGTTTTGAGATGACCTTTGGCGTCAACCACGTGGGCACGTTTTTGCTGACGCAGTTGCTCACGGACCATATCAAGGCCAGCGCCCCAGCACGCATAGTCACGGTGGCCAGTCGCGCCCATTTGCGCGCCAAAGGCATTGACTGGACGGCTGTTCGAGAGCCCGGCAAGAACATGACCGGCTACCCCGAGTACTGCACATCCAAGCTGGCCAACGTGCTCTTCAGCGCAGAGCTGTCCCGCCGCCTGCAAGGCACGGGCGTGAACACCTACGCCTTGCACCCTGGCGTGGTAGCCACGGACGTGTGGCGCTCAGTACCCTGGCCTTTCAATCAATTGATGAAGCTGGGCATGATCACGGCCGAACAAGGGGCACTGACCAGCCTGCACTGCGCAACATCCCACGATCTGAGCCAAGAGACTGGCTTGTATTACGACAAGTGCAAGCCTGCCAAGATCAGCCAGGTCGCGCAAAGCGCCGCATTGGCGCGTGAGTTGTGGGAGCGTAGCGAAGCCTGGGTGAAGTAGTCACGCCCCGCCATCGCGTTGAGTCACGGTCAACGGAACATCAAGCTCAGGCGTTTCGAAGGCTTGCGCATCAGCGCAATAATCGCCTCATGAAAAATTGCCCAAAGCCAGAGCCCAAAAGACAGCACATCCCCGCGTGGCTGCTCGGTGCGCTTTGCGCACTGGGTCTGGCTGGCTGTGGTGCCCTTCCAGATACCAAGCCCCATGTCTCGGTCTGGCAAAACGAGCGTTTCCAGGCGGATGAAATGTTCTCCCGCCAGTTTGATTCCGCGCCTGCAGATGCCTGCGAAGCCGCCCGGCGCGCGCTGCTGAGCCAAGGCTATGTGATCACCCAAGCAGAAAACGCCGCCATCAAAGGCAGCAAACGCTTTCAGCCGGAGGCCGAAGTGCATATCGAACTGAACTTCAGTGTGGTGTGCCTTCCCGACAGCAAAAACGGCCAAGCCTCCACGGCCTACGCCGCGGTGCAGCAAGAGCGCTACATCGTCAAGAAAAGCTCCATCTCCACCAGCGTGGGCGTGAGCGCCCTGGGATCGATCTCCATCCCCACCTCGTCATCGCAAGACTCCCTGGTCAAAGTAGGCTCGGAGACCGTGTCGTCCAGCGAGTTTTACGACCGCTTTTTTGCACTGGTGGGGCAAAACCTTCGGGAGTTGGTTCAGACCGATTCGACTTCGGACAACGCCGCGTCACCCGCTAACAAGTGACAGAGACCTTGCACGCGGAGGCGCAGTCCGGCAGACACACCAGGATGGCCATTCTCCGGCCACGCTCGCGAAGGGCCGTCTTTGTTGGCAAAAGCCACCAAGCGCATGCACCCACCATCACGCCGCTGCCCATAAGGTCGGGAGGATTTCAAACCCCTATGGCACGACAACAGCAACAATCTACCGCCTCGCCCTGCGGTTCAGCCCAACATGGTTTATCTGCCGCGTCGCACACCTTCGCCACTGCTTGGCTTTTGCTGCGCTGCAGATAAACGCTGATCGCGAGACCGTTGGCAGCCCATGATCAATTTCTCAACGCTTGACACATCCCGACTCACGCTGCGTGAGGTTCTGGCGTCGGATGCCGAATGTCTCCTTCAGATTCATGGTGACGGCGAGCACATGCGATGGTTCGGTTCGGATCCGGTCCCCGATCTTGATGGCGCCAAAAAACTAATCGCTATGTTTGCGAGCTGGCGGAAAGAGCCGGTCTCCGGAGCGCGTTGGGCCATAGAGCTGAAAGACCGCCCGGGACTGATTGGGTCGTGCGGGCTGTTTCGCTGGAATCGAAACTGGCGATCCTGCATCGTCGGTTACGAGATCGCTCCTGCGCATCAGGGGCGCGGATACGTGAAGGAAGCTCTACAAGCAATCATCACCTGGGGTTTCCGAGAGATGCAGTTGAATCGAATCGAGGCGCAGGTTCACCCTGACAACACGGCATCTCTGGCCGTACTCAATGCGCTCGGGTTTCTGCAAGAGGGGCGGCAGCGGGAAGCGGGGTACTGGGCAGGCCGACACCACGACCTCCTGCAGTACGCTCTGCTCAATGCGCAGTGGGCTGCAGCGAATACGGTCTAAGCTTTTGCTGCACCGGATGGCCTTGCTCCCCGCTGAGCGTGAACATAAGACGGCCTAAAAGCTGTGACTGCTGTTGACCTATCCCTGCCGCCCTACGCGGCCCAAGAACCCTACCAAAACAAAACCTCAAACCACACATCAATGCGCCCAAGCAGGCAACTTCCAATTGCGCCAAAGCGCCAAGCCACGTAAACCCGCCGTGATGGCCAGACACGCCAGCAGCGCTAGCCAGCCCGGTGCCTCAGTTTGCAGCAAGCCCACATAGGCCCAGGCCCCGGCAAAGGCGCAGACGGCGTAGGGGCGATGATCACTGAAGGCGCTGGGAATTTCGTTGCAGACCATGTCGCGCAGCACGCCGCCAAAAACGCCTGTGATCAGCCCCATCAGCACCGCAACCAAGCTGGGCATCTGCACCTGCAAAGCCTGATCCACCCCGGTAGCGGTGAACAGGCCCAAGCCCAGGGCGTCAGGCCACTGGATGGCGCGCTCGGTCAGCTCAAAGTGCCGCTGGCGTAAAAACAGCATGGCCAAGATGCACAGCGCCAACACGCCCCAAAGCAATTCAACATGCCGCACCCAAAAGAAGGGGCGCACATCCAGCAACAAATCACGCAAGGTGCCACCGCCAAAGGCGGCCAGAAAACCGACCACGCACACGCCCACAGCGTCCAGCCGTTTGCGGGCGGCCTCCATGACCCCTGACAAGGCAAAGGCAGCCACGCCGCCCAGCTCCACCGCCAAACGCAAGGGCTCGCCCCAGCTGGCAACCGATGGCAGATTCATCTTTACGGCTACGGTTGCGACCGCAGGGAAACTTTACTTGCCATTGAGCAGGCCCCAGACCTTGGCCGAGGTCAAGGGCATTTGCAGGGTGGGGGCGAGATCGGCACGACCAGCGCGGGCCAGCGCATCGGCGACGGCGTTGACCACGCAGGGGCCTGCGCCAATGGTGCCGAGTTCGCCCACGCCTTTGACGCCCAGCGGGTTGTTTTTGCAAGGCGTGGATTCGTCCATTTCGGTGACAAACATGCAGGCCATGGCATCGGCACGGGGGGCCGTGTAGTCGCTCAAACTGCCCGTGATGAGCTGGCCGGTTTCGCGGTCGTAGACGATGGCCTCGGCAAAGGCTTGGCCCATGCCTTGCACGGCGCCGCCATCAAGTTGGCCGCGCACGATCATGGGGTTGATGACCCGGCCCACGTCGTTGACGCTGGCATAGGCCACCACTTGCACCTCGCCGGTGGCGGGGTCGATCTCCACCTCGCTCACATGGCAGCCATTAGGCCAGGTGGGGCCAGACACCGTGCTGGTGGAGTCCATGTGGATGCGCTGATCGGTCTGTTTGGCCGCCAGCGCAAACAGATCAACGCTCAAGTCAGTGCCTTGGACAGTAAATAGGCCGTTGCGGTACACCAGATCTTGTTCTGATGCTTCTAATTCTGTAGCGGCGAGCTTCTTGGCGTGCTCGATGGTGCGCTCTGCCCCGACTTTGACGGCCGAGCCGCCCGTGAAGATCGAGCGTGAACCTGCACTGCCAAAGCCCGTGCCCTTATCGGTATCGCCCAGCACGATGCGGATGCGCTCCATGGGCAAGCCAAACGCATCCACCACCAACTGCGCCAGTGTGGTGGCAATGCCTTGGCCCATGGCATTGACGGCAGAGAAGACTTCGACAAAGCCATCGGGCAGCACGGTCACGGTGACGCGCTCTTCGAAGACATTGCCGCCCGTCCATTCCAGGAATGTGGCCAGGCCCAGGCCGCGCAGCTTGCCGCGCTGTTTGGACTGCTCTGCCCGCGCGGCAAACCCGTTCCAGTCGGCCAGGGCCAAACCTTTGTCCATCACCTGCTCAAATCGGCCGGTGTCATAGACCTGCGACATGGGGTTTTTGTAGGGCATCTGCTCCGGGCGGATGAAATTACGGCGGCGCAAGCTGACGCGGTCAATGCCCGTCTGGCGCGCGGCCTCGTCCATCAGGCGTTCCATGGTGTGGATGGCCTCAGGTCGGCCCGCACCCCGGTATGCGCCCGTAGACGCAGTGTTCGTCAGCACCGCCTTGAACTGGAAGTCGATGGTCTGGATGTCGTACACGCTGGTCTGCACCCAGGGGCCAATCAGCAGTTGGATCGCCGCGCCTGTGCCCGTGGCATACGCACCCACGTTGGCGTTGGAATGCACGCGCAGCGCCAGAATCTTGCCGTCAGCAGCCAAGGCCAGCTCTGCATGGGTCTGGATGTCGCGCCCGTGGTAGCTGGTGAGGAATTCTTCGGAGCGATCGGCCACCCATTTCACGGGCAGTTGCAACAGTTTGGCGCAGTAAGCCACGGCGCCGTCTTCAGCGTACATGCCGGTCTTCATGCCAAAGCCACCGCCCACGTCGTCCACGATGACCCGCATTTGGTCGGGCGCCAGTCCCAGCAGAGCTGCAACGCTATTGCGCACGCCAGTCGGCATTTGCGTGCTCATGCGCATCGTGAGCCGGCCTGTATCGGCGTCGGGATAAGCCAGCACCGTGCGGGGCTCGATGCTGAGCGCCGCCACGCGCTGGTTGGTGATGTCGAGTTTGACCACGTGGACAGCGCTGGCAAAGGCTGCAACTGCCGCGTCGGCTTTGCCGTGCTTCATGGCCGCGCAGATGTTGTCCGGGGCTTCGTCGCACAAGGTGGGCGCGCCAGCGGTCAAGGCATCGTCCATGGTCACGACGTGGGGCAAATCCTCATAGTCGACTTGAATCGCTTCGGCCGCATCCCGCGCTTGCTGCAAGGTGTCGGCCACCACCATGGCCACGGCTTCGCCCACATAGCGCACCCGCTCAAACGCCAGCAAATGACGCAGAGGCGATGCGGCTGGTTTGCCGTCTGGGCGGGGGAAACCAATGCCGTGCGGCATGGGCTTGACGCCAGCGGCAACCAGGTCAGCCCCCGTCACGACGGCGCGCACGCCGGGCATGGCTTTGGCGCTGCTGGCGTCTATGCTTTGAATCCGCGCGTGCGGGTAGGGCGAGCGCACAAAGCACGCCCGCACCACACCCGCTGGTGCAAAGTCATCGGTGTAGCGACCCTCGCCCTTGAGCAGAGCGTCGTCCTCGACGCGGCGCACGGCGTGGCCACTGCCGAAGCGGGTAGCATCGGCGGCGAGGTTTGGGGTAGCGGTGGTAATTGGCATGGTTGTCTCCTGCTTGCAGCCCGAATAGTTGTTGCATTATGGAGTTGTCATGACCAAACCCCCCTCAGGGACAGAGTCGCCAACGCGTCTTTATTTTCTGGACTGGCTGCGCATTGCCGCCTTTGGCCTGCTGGTGCCTTACCACGTGGGCATGTACTACGTGAGCTGGCCATTTCACGTGAAAAGACCCTACGCCAGCAATTTGCTGGAGCCGCTGATGAAGCTCAGCTCGCCTTGGCGCATGAGTTTGCTGTTCTTGATCTCAGGCGCGGTCACGTCGCTGCTGCTAGAGCGCAAATCCGTTGGTTTTATGCGCAGCCGCAGCAAGCGGCTACTGCCGCCCCTGCTGATGGGCGTGGTGCTGATCGTTCCTCCGCAGTCGTACTTTGAGGTGATGGAGAAGTTTGGCTATGCGGGGAGCTACTTCGACTTCTTGCGCCTGTACTTTGGCCGCTTCAAGGTCTTTTGCGCTGACGGCCAATGCCTGATCTTGCCCACCTGGAACCATTTGTGGTTTTTGCCGTACCTGTGGTTTTACACGCTATTGCTGTGGTCTATGTGTCGCCTGTGGCCTGGCATGCTGGACAGTTTGGCTCGGCTCGCCGCCAAACTGACGGCGGGCGCGCGTTTGCTTTGGGTGCCAACGCTGTGGATCTTGCTGCTGCGCTGGACGCTGTTCAAACGCTTTCCAGAAACCTACGATCTGGTGCGGGACTGGTTCTGGCATGCCATTTATTTCAGCTTGTTTTTAGGCGGGGCGGTGTTTGTGCGCACGCCCGGCATCTGGGCCAGATTAGCTCGGTGGCGCTGGTTCGGCTTGGCTCTGGCCCTTGCGACTTGGGCTATTTTTGCGACAGACGCCATTCATGGCTGGGGGTATGGCCAGCGCGGTATTGTGGCTGTGCAGCAGTGGAGCGCGATAGTAGCGGTGCTGGGTTTTGGCTATGTGCACTTGAATCACGATCACCCCTGGCGCGCGTATTTGAACGAGGCGGTGTTTCCGGTGTATATCGTGCACCAGACGTTGATCATTGTGCTGAGTCAGTGGGTGAAGCCTTGGCAATGATCGCCGCTGCCCGAGGGCACGCTTTTGATTTTGAGCACCTTTGCTTTGAGTTTGCTGATTTTTGCGGCCGTGCGGCGCATTGCGGTGGTGCGCCCCTGGTTTGGTTTGAACAAGTTGACCGTTCGAAAACAGTCTTATTAAATGCTAAGGCATTTATGGCCTTGACATTATTTGCTTAGGCAATTAATATTCGCAGATGAACGAATCTGCACCCAGCGCGCCACCCCAGGGGCCTGTCACTTTCGACCCCGACAAGCTATCGCCGCATGACAGCATGGGCTACCTGATGCGACGCATTGTCACCGCCATGGCGGCAGACATTGAGCGTGCCATGGAGCCTCTGGGCCTGACCAATGCCCAGTGGCGTCCATTGGGTCTGATGCACATCGGCCCGCCTAAAACCGTCGCTGAGCTGGCGCGGGAGTGCTTTTTGGACACCAGCGCCATGACCCGCCTGCTGGACCGCCTGGAAGCCAAGGGCTACTGCACCCGCACGCGCTCGGTAGAAGACCGCCGGGTGGTCACCCTGACGCTTACTGACGCGGGCAGCGCTGCTGCACACAACATTCCCGATGTGTTGTGCGGCATTCAGAACACCTACTTGCAAGGTTTTTCGCCCGCAGAGTGGGACACCCTTAAAGGCCTGCTGCAGCGGGTGCTGGCCAATTCCCCGGGCGCAACAAACCAAGAAACACCATGAGCTCATTCACTTTGATACCGAAACGCGGCCTGATGCCTGCTTCTATGCCCGCTCCAATCTCTGCACTTTCATCGGCCACTTTGGCCCTGCTGCTTGCGCTGGCGGGATGTGCCGACATGTCGGGCGTGCGGCCCCTTCAGGCCAAGTCCATTGAAGCTGCGACGCTGGGCCTGAGCGCCAGTGTGCCCACTGAAACGTTGGCACCTCAGTGGTGGCAAGCGCTGGGCGACAGTCAGCTCGATCAGTTGATGAACACGGCGCTGGCGAGCAACCCTAATTTGAAGCTGGCCCAAACCCGGCTGACCAAAGCCCAGGCGGCGCTCGGCTTGGCCAATTCGGCCACATTGCCACAGCTGACGGGCTCGCTTGATGTGGCGCGCCAGCGCTACACCGCCAACGGCATGATTCCGCCACCCTTGGCGGGCACGGTATGGAGCAGCGGCACGCTGCAGCTCAACGCAGGATGGGAGCTGGACTTTTTTGGCAAATACCAAGCTGCCCTGGATGCGGCCATTGGGTCCGCCAAAGCTTTGGAAGCCGATACCCAGGCCGCACACAACCTGCTGGCCAGCCAGATCACCCGCACTTACCTTCACTGGGCACGCCTGAACGACCAACAACGTGTGGCCGAGCGTAGCTTGGCGCAGCGCGAAGAAAGCCTGAAGCTGGTGCGCGAACGCTTTAATGCTGGCCTGGACACCAAGCTGGAACTGCGCCAAAGCGAAGGCGGTTTGCCCGAAGCGCGCCAACAGATCGAAGCCCTGCAAGAACAAATGACACTGGCACGCCAAGCCTTGGCCGCCATGGCAGGCTCGCCCGCACTGGCCCAAACCATGAAGGCACCGTCACTGGCTGCCCTCAAGCCGCTCAGCAGCCCTGCCAGCCTGCCCGCCAATCTGCTGGGCCTGCGCCCTGACGTGGCCGCTGCGCGCTGGCGCGTAGAGGCCGCAGGCAAAGACGTGGTCAACGCCAAAGCGCAGTTCTATCCCAACATCAATTTGGTGGCCTTTGCGGGACTGTCCAGCATTGGGCTTGACCGTCTGTTTCGCAGCAAGAGCGAGCAGATGGGCATCGCACCCGCTGTGCGGCTGCCTATCTTTGACGGTGGCCGCCTGCGCGCCAACCTGAGCGCCAAAAAAGCAGACCTGGACGCCGCCATTGAGAGCTACAACGCCACCGTGATTGAGGCTGTCCACGAAACTACCGACCAACTGGCGTCGATCCAGTCCATCCAGCGCCAGCGCGCCGAACAGCGTCAAGCACAAGCCAGCGCCGAGAGTGCTTACGACATTGCCTTGCAACGCTACAAAGCCGGCCTGACGCCCTACCTGAACGTGCTGGCAACTGAGACCAACGTGCTGGCGCAGCGCCGCCAAGCCATTGATCTGAGCCTGCGCGAACAAGACACCCAAGTGGCTTTGGTCAAAGCCCTGGGCGGCGGCGCACAAGTCCCCGCCGCAGAGGCCTCAGTGGCATCGCGCTGACCGGACGCCCTAACCGAACCATTTCCAGATTGAGCACACCATGAACGCAGCAAGCACTCCCGCAGCAACGCCCAACGCCCAGCCAAGCCCCGCATCCTCGGGCGGCAACCCCAAGCGCAAGAAGGCGCTGACCACCGTCGCCGCTGTGGTGGTGTTGGCGGGCCTCAGCTGGGCCGCCTATGAATGGCTGGTGGCTTCTCACTATGAGACCACTGACAACGCCTATGTGCAAGGCAACGTGGTGCAGATCACGCCGCAAATTGGTGGCACGGTGATGGCCATCCTCGCGGACGACACCGATTTTGTGAAGGCGGGTCAGCCCCTCGTCAAGCTGGACCCGGCCGACGCCAAGCTGGCGCTGGATCAGTCTGAAGCCGCCCTGGCCCAGACCGTGCGCCAGGTTCGCACCCTGTACGCCAACAACGGCGCGCTGGCCGCGCAAATCAGCTTGCGTGAGGCCGATGCCATCCGCGCGCTGTCGGACGTGACGCGCGTGCAGTCTGATCTGGCCCGCACCCAAGGCGATGTGGCCCGTGCGACGGACGACTTCAATCGCCGCCAATCGCTGGTCAGCACCGGCGCCGTGTCGACCGAAGAGCTGAACCATGCACAAAGCGTGTTGAATAGCGCCCGCAATGCCGCTGCGGCAACGCAGGCTCAAGTCAACTCCGCACTGGCCAATGTCAACGCCGCCAAGGCGGGCGTGCAAGCCGCACAAGAGCAGCTGAACAGCAACCAAGCCATGACAGACGGCACCAGTGTGGAGAACCACCCCAGCGTGCAAGCCGCTGCGGCAAAGGTGCGTGAAGCCTGGCTGGCCACCCAGCGCGCCGCCCTGCCCGCCCCTGTCGACGGCTTTGTGGCCAAACGCAGCGTGCAGCTCGGCCAGCGCGTGGCCGCTGGCACCCCGATGATGGCCATCATCCCCTTGAGCCAAGTCTGGGTAGATGCCAACTTCAAAGAAGTACAACTGCGCAATATCCGCATTGGCCAGCCCGTCAAGCTGACGGCTGACGTGTACGGCAAAAAGGTGGCATACAAAGGCACTGTCGCAGGCATGGGGGCGGGTACCGGCGCCGCCTTTGCCCTGCTGCCCGCGCAAAACGCCACTGGCAACTGGATCAAGGTGGTGCAGCGCGTGCCCGTGCGCATCGCGCTGGACAAAGAAGAAGTGGCGGCCAACCCGCTGCGAGTCGGCTTGTCGATGGACGCTGAAGTGGACATTTCCAAGAAAGACGGTAAATCACTGGCGGATGTCTCTGCCCCCGCGCACACCGCACAAACTGAGGTCTACAGTGCCATCGATGCAGGTGCCGATGCGGAGGTTAAACGCGTGATCGCAGCCAATCTAGGGCGCGCCCCCGTGATGGCCAAAGCTTCTGTTCGAACCAAAGGCTAAGCCAGATGTCTGGACCCGCTGAACGCACCGCTACGTCGGCCGCACCACCTGGCGCGCCCCCCGGCGCTTCCCCGCAGGCCTTTGCACCGCTGGAGGGCTCCGCCCGCGTCTGGGGCACCTTGGCCCTGTCAGCCGCCACGTTCATGAACGTGCTGGACAGCTCCATCGCCAACGTGTCGCTGCCCGCCATTGCGGGTGACCTGGGCGTGAGCCCCAACCAGGGCACCTGGGTGATCACCAGCTTTGCCGTGGCCAATGCGATTTCGTTGCCGCTCACCGGATGGCTCTCGCAGCGCTTTGGGCAGGTGCGCCTGTTTGTCACCAGCGTGATTCTGTTTGTTCTGGCGTCTGTGCTGTGCGGCCTGGCGCCCAACATGGCCACGTTGATTGCTTTTCGCGCATTGCAAGGCTTTGTGGCTGGGCCGATGATTCCGCTGTCGCAAACCCTGCTGCTGGCCAGTTACCCGCGCGCCATGGCGGGTACGGCCATGGCCATGTGGGGTATGACCACGCTGGTGGCGCCGGTGATGGGGCCGCTCTTGGGCGGCTGGATCACCGACAACATGAGTTGGCCCTGGATTTTTTACATCAACATCCCGGTAGGCATGACGGCCGCATTTGCCGCCTGGGCGATTTACCACAAGCGCGAAAGCGTGCGCAAGAGTCTGCCGATTGACACCGTGGGCCTGGCCCTGTTGGTGCTGTGGGTGGGTGCGCTGCAGATCATGCTGGACATTGGCAAAGAGAACGACTGGTTCCATTCCTGGACGGTGATCGCCTGCGCCGTCACAGCTGCCGTGGCCTTTGCGTTCTTTCTAGCCTGGGAGCTGACCGAAGAGCACCCGGTGGTGGATTTGACGCTGTTTAAACTGCGCAACTTTTGGGCGGGCTCTACCGTCACCGCCATTGCCTACGGCCTGTTCTTTGGGAACGTGGTGCTGATGCCCTTGTGGCTACAGCAATACATGGGCTACACCGCCACGCAGGCGGGCATGGTGACCGCACCTATCGGTTTGATGGCCATCATTTTTTCGCCCTTTGTGGGCAAGACCATTGCCAAAGTGGACCCGCGCAAATACGCCAGCTTTGCCTTCATGGTGTTTGCCGTGGTGCTGTGGATGCGCTCGCGCTTCAACACTGATGCCGACATGACCACGTTGATGATCCCCACCATCATCCAAGGCATCGGCATGGCGTTTTTCTTCATCCCCCTGGTGACGCTGACGCTTTCTGGCATACCGCCGGAGCGTGCGCCCAGTGCATCGGGCCTGTCCAACTTCATGCGTATCACGGCAGGTGCGATGGGCACGTCCATCAGCACCACGTTATGGGAAAACCGTGCCTCGGTGCACCACGCCCACATGAGCGAATACATCACCCAGGGCCGAATCGCATCAGACCAGGCCTTTGCAGGCCTGGGCAGCTTAGGCATGAGTCAGCAACAAGGTCTGGGGTTTGTGAACCGCTTGGTCGATCAACAGGCTTTCATGCAAGCGGCTGACGATGTGTTTTACCTGTCGGCGGTGATCTTTCTGATGCTGATCCCCTGTGTGTGGGTCATGCGCCGCATGGCGACAGCGGGAAGCGCGGACGCGGCGGCTGGCGCGCACTGAAGGGGCCCCTGTGTTTACCTGATCGCGCTGCCCGCGTCGGTCCACTGCTTTTCCGCAATCCAGCGGTTCAAATCCAGCCACATCTGCCGGGTCTCACCGTCTAGCGGTGTGCGCATGGCGTTAGGCAACTCGACGGTCACCACAGGTATGCCCTTGTGCACGCCGCCATAGTTTCCCAGCGAGCCCGGGAAGATCCCCACCTGATCCAGATAAAGGCGACCGAGTTTGCTGGGTGGCGTTGACGGCCCGTCGAAGTCCAGCACGCCGTAGGGCGCATGGATGCTGACGATCAGCTGCGGTTTGAAGCTTTGCATCTGGTCCACGATGAATTGCGACTCGGGCTCGCTCAAGGGTTTGGGCCCCGGCCAGCGGCGCGGGTCCTTGCCGGTGCGCTTTTCCCAGTAAAGCTTGGCGTCGCGCGCCCAATTGGGGGTGGGGAAGTTGCGGTTCAAATCCACGCCATTGGCATTGCCGCGCCGGGGCGGCTGCATCAGCAGGCCGTCGGGGTTGAGCGCAGGCACAAAGCGCCAATGTACCGGGTGTGGCGTGTCGCTTGGTGCGGCCTCCGCCAGGCGTATCCACTGGATCGCCACCGAGGTGGACGACAGCTCATCGCCATGGATGCCGCCAATCACCAGCACGCGCAGTTTGGCGTCTGGGGCCAGCACATCGCGCATCAGCAAAGGGCGGCCTTTGACCGATTGGGCGGCGCTGGCCTGCAGGTTTGCGGCAGCGCAAGCAGGCGCGGTCACATTGGGCAGGCGGCGCAGAAATTCGGCACAGCCTTCTTTGGGCGGCGAACTGGCTAGGGACATATTAGCCGCCAGGACTGAGGCAAAACCTATGGTGATGGATAGCGCAAAGCGAAGCATGCGTGTCTTGCAAAGGTGAAACACAGCCCATTTTCTTCGACGCAAATGGTGCTGCGAAATATCTTCTGGTGCTGCGACTGAATACGCAACAAATTTGATAGCAATAAACGCTTATCTACGCTGCCGGAAGGCCAGTTTTATCCCTTTGTTTGGCTTCAAGTCATCGCCTGGCGCCCCATGCCAGCCAAGTTCGCCAACAGCAGCCCCGCCATCACCAGCATGCTGAGCACATTGCCCGCTTTTCGGTCAGCAGGGCTTTTGACATAGCCCTTCCAGTACAGGTGCCGTGCCAGCACAAACACCGCGCCCCCTGCCGCCACAGCAGGCGCTGGCCAGAACTGCCCGGCCATCCACAGCAGCGGCAAAAAGACCACCAGACGCTCCAGCGTGTTCTGGTGCACCCGGTACAGGGCATTGAAGGCGGCAGAGCCCTGCACGCTGGGCGCGGGCACACCCTCGGCTTGGCGGGCTTTGGCCACCAGCGCGCCAAAGAAGAGGTATTGCATCAGGGCAAGTGTGGTTGTGAGCGCAAGGTAGTGCATACAGGCTTTCAAAATAGTGGATAGGAAAAGTCGCTTCGTGGCATGCTTCGTGGCGTATTGCGCCGCCTGCCTGAACCATTGATGCGCGTGACCTGGCCCAATCGACACCTTTGATATTTTTTGTGTTTGCTGTCGATTGCGCCACCTGCCAAGCATCTATAGGGTGAGTCAGGGCAATGTGTCACTGGCTTCATTCACCCTCTACTGGAGTTCCACATGCAATTCATGCTCACCTTTACCCAACCCACCGTAGAATTCGCCAAGGCCGCTGATCCGGCGCAAGCGGGCAGCTATTTCGGCGCCTGGAAGGCCTACATCGGCGCCATGGCGCAAGCCGGAGTCATCGTCAATGGCCATGGCCTGATGCCACCGCAAACCGCCACCATGGTGCGCCTGCGCGACGGCAAGCGCCAGGTGCAAGACGGCCCCTATGCCGACACCAAAGAGCACCTGGGTGGCTACTTTGTGATTGAGGTGGCTTCGCAAGAGGAAGCGCTGGAGTGGGCGGCACGCTCGCCCGCCAGCAGCGTTGGCCACACCGAAGTGCGCCCCGTCTTGCCACCTCAGCAACCCTGATGGACGCCAGCCAGCAAGCCGCCGTGCAGGCGGCACGCGATTCCTACGGCCGCCTGCTGGCAAGCCTGGCCTACCAGTGGCGTGACATTGCAGCGGCTGAGGACGCGCTGGCCGATGCCTTTGCCAGCGCGCTCACGCATTGGCCCCACACGGGCGTACCCCGCAGCCCCGAGGCCTGGCTGACCACCGCTGCCAAGCGCAACTTGCTGCAGGCTGCGCGGCACCAGCGCGTGGTGCTGGACCCGGCGGTCACCATCCTCCTGGAACAGGACCAAGCCAGCACCGACGACGCCGACCGCATCACCGCCATCCCCGACGAGCGCCTGCGCCTGCTGCTGGTGTGCGCCCACCCCGAGATCGACGCCGATGTACGAACCCCCTTGATGCTTCAGGTGGTGCTGGGCCTGGACGCGCGGCAAATTGCATCGGCGCTGCTGCTCAAACCCGCCACCTTGGCGCAGCGCCTGGTGCGCGCCAAGGCACGCATTGGTGACAGTGGCTTGCGTTTTGAGTTGCCTCAGGCCGAAGATTTAGATGACCGCTGCCATGCGGTGCTGGACGCCATCTACGGCGCCTACACCTTGGGCTGGCATCACACCGCACTCGATTCACCCAGCACGCAGACAGAGCTGGCGTCAGAAGCACTCTTCCTGGCTGAACTGTGCGCCAAGCTTTTGCCTGCCGAATCGCCAGCCAGCGCAGAGGCGCTAGGTCTGCTGGCCTTGCTGCGCTTTTGCGAAGCCCGCCGCGAGGCTGGGCTGAGCCCCACGGGCGAGTTCATCCCCCTGCACCAGCAAGACACTACGGCGTGGAATGCAGAACTGATCACACAGGCCGAAACTGCCCTGATACAAGCCTTTTCACTTGGCCTGTGCGGCAACGGATCCGGCAACAACTCAGGCAACAGGTCCGGCGCTTGGGCAGGTCCGTATCAATTGGAAGCAGCCATCCAGTCCGCCCACTGCGAGCGCTGGCGCGGCCAGAAGGTGCCGTGGGCTGACATTGCTCGTCTTTATGAGCAACTGCTGACCCTGGCGCCCACCACGGGGGCACAACTGGGTCACGCGGTGGCTGTCGCCGAAAGTCAGGGCGCTCGCGCTGGCCTGGATCTGCTGAAGAATTTGTCGGCAGATGCCTTGGTCAACTACCAGCCCTATTGGGTCACTCGCGGGTATTTGCTTGCGCTCAACGGAGAGCACGAGCAAGCCAGGCACGCGTATGAGCATGCCATAGGCTTGACGGAGAATCCAGCCATTCGGCGCTATTTGATGGGCGTGATGGTCGCCACCTGACGGGCCCGGACGCGGCACAATTCACAGCCAGAATTCATGAAGGGGATTAGACCGATGACAGCCGCACAACATGACGCGCTGATCGAAACGCTGAAGACGCGTTTCACCAAGAACATGCGTCGCCACGCAGGCATTGAATGGGCTTCGGTAGAGGCCAAGTTGGCGGCCTGCCCTGACAAGCTCCAGATACTCTCTGAGATGGAGCGAACGGGGGGCGAACCGGATGTGGTGGGTCGTGATGAAAAGGGCGGTGATGAAAGCGGCGGTGATGAAAAGTTCGGTGAATTTGTCTTCTGTGATTGCTCGGCAGAAAGTCCATCCGGGCGGCGCAGCCTTTGCTATGACCGCGCTGCACTTGACGCACGCAAGGAAAACAAACCCAGCGGCAATGCCATGGAGATGGCGGCGTCCCTGGGCATTGAACTCCTCACCGAGCAGCAATACCGGGCGCTGCAAGCCTTGGGAGAGTTTGACCGGAAAACTTCAAGCTGGGTTCAAACGCCAGCCCCGATACGCGCGCTGGGCGGCGCCCTGTTTTGTGACCGCCGCTATGAGCACATCTTTGTTTATCACAATGGGGCCGAGTCGTACTACGCGGCCCGCGGCTTTCGTGGCCAGATCAAGGTGTAGTGTTTCCAATGAAGGCAAGCATGAGCATTTTTAAAGCGCAACGACAACTTTCTGCCACCCCCGCAGCCGTCTTTTCCGCCATCGCTGACCCTGCCCGCTTGGCCACTTGGTGGGGACCCGAGGGCTTCACCAACCAGTTTGAAACCTTTGAGTTCAAAGTAGGCGGCAGGTGGGTCTTCACCATGGTCGGGCCTGACGGCCAGCGCTATCCCAATGAGTCGGTGTTTGCCGCCATCGTGGCGGACAGCCAAGTCGTCATACGGCACAGCTGCCAACCGTTCTTCACGCTCACCATCACGCTGCAAGCCAATGCCGAGGGCACCTTGGTGTTATGGGAACAGGCCTTTGACGACCCTGCCGTGGCACAGTCGGTACGCCACATCGTCGAGCCTGCCAATGAACAGAACCTGGATCGCTTAGCTAACGTGGTCTAGGCTTGTCTAAGAACAGGCGGCACCCAGTTCAGGCCGGAGCCTTCTCCGCCAGCTCGTTTCAGCCGCTTACTGCTTTGACGTGCCTCTTAGGTGCGCACACGCCACACCGATGGAGGCCAAAGCGATGAGTGCGATGCCTGGCCCGATCAGCTGTCCTCCCGAATTCGTCAACAGATAAGCCGAGGATGCACTGAGGCAAAGCAAGCCCGCCACCCGCATGCCCCAGCCGACGACTGACCAGCGGAACAGTGCACCTTCGGCGTGCCAAGCCAGCGCGATGGCGGAGGCCCCGACAGTCCAGGTACCGAACGCAAACAACACGTCAAACATTGCCCTGAATCCTGCGTAAGCTGCGGGAGTCGCTGCGGCCACCGGCAGCACAAAGGCCACCATGGCGTCGACGATGATGAACAGTATTGCCGCAACAGCCATGCCCAGCCAGCCTGCGCAATGCAGAGCCGCATAGCGCCTGGACGCGTGACCCGCCAACAGCAGTGATGCCACCGCGAGGAATACATCGCTGAACATGCCAATCAGGCCGGCGGCTCGCATCCAGGGCGCGGCCTGCGCTGTGGCGGCAAGGCTTTTTGCGGGATCCAGGAATCCCCCTGGAAGTGCGGCCTCTGGCCCAGCCAGCACGTAGCCAATACACGTGGCAATGAGGCCCACTGCGCCAATGCCAAGCAGCGTTGCCCCCAGCCTATTTGCGGATTCATCGCTGGCAGAGAGGTGGTCTCCCGCTGTTTGTTGATAGGTCATAGCACTGATGTTAATAACGATAACATGAGTGTAAAAGCCAATGTTATGCTTGTCAACATGCCTACGCCATCCGAGCCAAACGCCTCAGCAAATCAGCCACTCGCCGCGTCCGGCAAAGAGAGTTACCACCATGGTGACTTGAAGCGTGCGCTCATTGCAGCGGCCACTGTGCTGATTGAAACTGGCGGCAGCAAGGCGCTCACGCTGCGCGCGGCTGCCACAGCGGCAGGCGTCAGCATTGCGGCACCGTACCGCCATTTCCCTGATCGCGATGCCTTGCTGGCTGCCGTGTTGACCCAGGCTTTTGGCGATCTGGCCGCTGCCACCGACGCCGCACGGCAGGCCTGTGCCGAGCCCCTGCAGGCGCTAAAAGCTTGCGGTGTGGCCTATGTCCGGTTTGCGGTGAACCGACCGAATCTTTACCGTTTGATGTTTGGCCCCGAATGCAAAAAGTCGGCTTACCCAGATCTGGCAACAAGTGGCATGGCAGCATTCGATGTGTTGCGCCGTGCCGTGGCGGCCTGCCAAACGCAAGGCTTGATACGGGGGACAGACCCGCAAACCACTGCGCTGGCCGGATGGGCGCTTACCCACGGGTTGGCGTCTTTGTGGACCGATGACTTGCTCAGTGCAACAGTCGCTGAGCAGGGCGTGGATGCCAGTGCGAGCACCTTGATCGATATGCTGATTCAAGGCGTGCATACGACTACTGGCGGCAAGTAATCAGGGCTAATTTACTACTATATCCATAGCTGCAAAAGCTTATGTATATTGCCGAAATGGCGATTTTCGTTGATATTTTTAGCTGTTCGCCCGCGCCTTGAGCCAACGCATCAGCCCACCCACCAGCGGCAGTTTTTCGTACAACTCTTCGGCCGCGTCCCAGTAGTCGCGGTGCAGGGTGATGAGCCCGGCGTCGTTCAGCACCAGGTGCGATCCACCCAGAATGCACTGCGGTTGGTCTTGTTTGAAGCGCTTGAACCCAAAGTGGAACTCCCAGGTCAAGAAGCATTGCTGCCCCTGCTGAATGCGCCCTGTGATGACGAAGCGGGGATCGTTCAAGCTGACAAACATGTGGCGAAAGATGCGCTGGATGTTGGGCAAGCCTTGCACATCGTTGAACGGGTCTTTGAAGCGGGAGTTTGGCGCGTAGAGGGTGTCAAGCGCGGCCACCGAATCCGGCGTCAGGGTTTCAAAGGCTTGGACGACGTGATCGACCGCAGATTGCATGGCATGGCTCACATCAGGGTTCATAGTTCGTTCAGCGTTCATCAACTGGCTTTCAGGCGGCGCGTGGCCGCAAAGTAGGCCGAGTACGGCAGCATTTGCAGCGTCTTCATCCAAAGTGTGAACCGTTTGGGAAAGTGGATTTCAAATTCGCCCTTTGCCCAGCCTTTCAGTATCTCCTGCGCGGCTTGTTCGGGGCTGATCAGGGCGGGCATTTTGAAATCGTTTTGACGGGTGAGTGGCGTATCGACAAACCCGGGGTTGATCACCGACACGCCAATGCTGTGCGCGTACAGGTCCAGGTAAAGGGTCTCTGACAAATTGATAAGCGCCGCCTTGGTGGGGCCATAGGCCAGGCTTTGCGGCAAGCCGCGGTAACCTGCCACGCTGGCCATCAGGCTCAGGTGGCCGCGCTGACCAGAATTGGGATTGACCGCCTGCGCCAGCAGTTGGGGCACCACCGCGTCCAGCACATTCAGCGCGCCCACATAGTTGATCTGGTTGTGGCGCAACATGTCGGGCAGGTCGATGTGCGTGGCGTCCATGGCGTGGTAATGGCCTGCACAGTAGACGACGCAGTCCAGCGCAGCTTGGCTGGCCAGGTCTTGGGTAGCGGTTTTGACGGCGCTGGCATCGGTCACATCCAGCGGCAAAGCCCGCGCGCCAGGATGCGAGGACACGAAAGCGTCCAGCGCTGTCACGCTGCGGGCCGACACCACCACCTTGGCCCCCTGCGCATGCAGGGCAGAGGCGGTGGCGCGGCCAATGCCGGTGGACGCGCCCACCAGCCACACGGTGCGACCGTGCCATTGGGTCATGCGGGGGTTGAGTGCCATGGGCTTGTGCTGCTTTGCCGCTGCTTAGCGTTTGGTGAATGAGAGGGTGACTTCGCCGAGGCCCACGCCCCATTTGCGCATGGCGGCTTTGTTGAGCATGACCTTCGAGTTGATCAGGTACATCCAGTCGTCAAACTGCACTTCAATCACTTTGCCGTCCACAGGCAGGGCCAGGGTGTAAGTCCAGTTAAAAGCATTGCCGCTTTGCTGGCCCTCGGCGCTACCCACCACGTCATCAGCCTGGCCCGTGTAGCGACCATTCTCGTGGCGCGTGAGCCGCCAGACGCGGCGCTGGGTGCTGCCGTCAGAGTAGGTAAAAGCTTCGTCCAGCACGCCCTTGTCGCCCTGCCAAGTGCAGGTCATCACCACGGTGAAGCGCTTGATGACTTTGCCTGATCGGTCGGTGAAGATGCCATAGGCGTCCAACGTGCCGTTGAAGTAGTCGCGCAGCTCCAGCACGGGCGTGTCTTTCGCATAGTCTTGGATTTGCTGGGTGGCGCAGCCGCTCAGCAAGGCAAGCGATGTGATGCCCGCCAGCATGCTGCGCGAAACAAAGGAACGGCGTAGGAGGCTTGGGTTCATGTTGTGATCGCCTTGGCGTCCGGTTGAATGATGAATATCTGCAAGGCAACTACAGCCACGGCTTTGAGCGCACAGGGCAGCAGGCAATAGGCGGCGGTGAGCATGGCCGTGGCGTGTGCGCCCTGTGCGCCGGGTGCGTACCCCAGCCAGGCCAGTAGGGGTAATGCAAGGCCTGCCGCCAAGGCCAAATTGAGTTTGGTGGCAAAGTTCCACCAGCCAAAGTACGCGCCCTCTGCCCGGCCACGGTCGCCCGCATCGGTGATGATCCCGGCCAGCAAGGCGCCAGGCACCATCAGGTCGCTGCCCAGGGCAGCGCCCGACAAAGCGCACACCAGCAAGAACCACAGTGCATCGCCCGCACCTAACTGGCTTGCACCCAGAAACACGGCAATGGACAAGACCATGCCGGCCCGCCATGCGCGTGCAAGACCCAGGTGCCCTACGGCTCGCAACCACAGTGGCATCGACAAAGCGCCGCAGGCAAAGTAGATGCCCAGCGCCGCCGACTGCATGGCCTCGTTGGCCTGCAAGCGGTCTTGCACAAAGAACAGGACCAGCGTGGCGGGGATGGCGCTGGCAATGCCGTTGAGCAGGTAGACCAGCAGCAGGCGACGAAACGCTGTCTTGCGCCAAGGCTGCCATAAGTCCTCTTCGTGCAAGCGCAGTCGCGGGGGTGCAACCAAAGGCTTGGGGGCGCCCCCCCAGGCCCACCACCCGAGTACCAAACCCGCCAGCAACAGAGCCAGCATGGCGGGCACGCCCAGCAGCGCCGGGGTGATGGCCGCCAGCAGCACGCCTACCAGGCCCAGACCTTCACGCCAGGCCACGACGCGGCTGCGGAAGAGCGCGTCACCGCCCAGCATCGCACCCCAGGATTGGTGTGCGACCGACAGCGCACTGTAGGCCGCGTAGGTGACGATCAGCCAAAAGCCCGCCCACCACAGCAGCGCGGTAGGTTCGTGCAACAGGGGCACGAACAGGGCAGAGAACCCCAAGCCCAGCACGCCAGCCGCCACAGCGCCCAGGGCCAACACGGCGCGAAGCGACCTGGCGAAGAGGCTGTCCACCAAGCGGCCCAAGAGCGGATCGATGACCGCATCCAGCAAACGCGCACCCAGCAACACCGCACCCAGCGCGGCCAGAGGCACCCCCCATTCGCGGGCATACAGGTTGGGCATCAGCACATAGAGCGGCAACGCGCAAAACGCCAATGGCAGACCCAGCAGCCCATAGCGCAGGCCGTCAGCGGTGCGCCAAAGGGCTGGTGCTTGCGTGGCCGATGCTTGCGCTGCCGGTGAGTTCATGGCGTACCCCTGCCCGTACCCGTGCCAGATGAAGTGGCGGTGGCCGCGCCCCGGCCTTGAGCCAACAGGGCCTGGCGCAGCTGCGGCTCAGAGGTTTGCGGGGACAACCAGATGCCAAAGAATTGCTGGGCGAAAGTCACATCGCGGACATCGCCCAAGGCCTTGCCGTTGTGCCAAAAGGCAGCGCCTACACCGGGCTGGTTCACGCCAGTGATGCGGTCACCCGCCTTCACATCGGGGAAAAGGGCACGCATCTGGACCTCCCAGCGGGTTTGCACCTCGGGTGCCAACGGGCCTTGGCGCAACATCTCTGCGATGGACCGCTTGGCAATGTCGGCCCCCTTGAAGTCACGCAAATACTGCAGCTCCAGCGCGAAGGCGGTTTGGGCGTAGGCGCTGTCCACAAAGCCAGGGCTAGTCCACAAACTGGCCTGATACACCTCAAAGCCCAAGAAGCGCATCTTGGCTTGGCCGGACAGTGACGCGGCAGGAAGGCTGGCCCGGAGCTCGGGGGGCAGCGCAGGCCCTTGGGCGGTAGCTTTAGCACTCAAAAGGGCTGCTACGGCAATAACCACGGCATAGTTAGCTATTCTTTGCATAGCAATCTAGCCAGGCTTGCGCAGCGTGTACTGCAACAAACTGATGTCACCCGTGTCAAACGCTGCTTCGCAGTACGCCAAATAAAACGCCCAGATGCGCATGAAACGCTCGTCAAAACCCAGGGCCATCACCTCGGCCTGGCGGGCCTGAAACGCATCGCGCCAGCGACGCAGGGTTTCGGCATAGTCGGCACCAAAGGCAAATTCAGTTTCCACCTCCAGGCCAGCGGCTTGGGCTTGCTTTCTGAACTCGCGCGGGCAAGGCAAGCAGCCACCGGGGAAGATGTACTGCTGGATAAAGTCGGTCGAGGCTACGTAACGGTCAAACAGCGCGTCGTTGATCACGATGCTTTGCACGCAGGCCCGGCCACCGGGTTTGAGCAAGCGATTCACCGTCGCAAAGTATTGCGGCCAGTAGGCCTGCCCCACGGCCTCCACCATCTCGATGGAGCAGATGGCATCAAAGGGCTCGTCGCTGATGTCTCGGTAGTCTTGCAGGCGCAAGTCGGCCCGCTTGACCGTATCGGTGTTGATGCCCAGACGCGCCATGCGCTCATGGCCATAGGCGAGTTGTTCTGTGCTCAGCGTGACGCCCGTCAAGGTGGCGCCATGCCACAGCGTGGCGTGCTCGGCCAGCGCACCCCAGCCGCAGCCGATCTCCAGCACGCGGTCGCCGGGCTTGACGCGCACCTGCTCTAGCGCCCGGCGCACTTTGGCGTGCTGCGCGTCAGGCAATGGCCGACTCAGGTCGCCCTCAAACCAGGCGCTGGAGTAGTTCATGCTCTCATCCAGCCACAGTTGATAAAACGCATTGCCCAGGTCGTAATGGGCGTGGATGTTTTTGCGGCTGTTGGCGCGGCTGTTGTGGTGCAGCAGGTGTTTGACGCGGTACAGCAGGCGCCCAGCCCAGGTGCCAAAAATCATGGCGTCCACCTGTTGGCGGTTGGCCGAGAACACCTTCAGCAACTCGGTCAAATCAGGGGTGCTCCAGTCGCCCGCGATGTAGCTTTCGGCAAAGCCAATATCGCCGGACTTGAGCGCCGCGCCAAACACGTTCCAGTTGTTCAGCGTCATGCTGGCGCTGGGGTGCTGCGGCGTGTGCATGGCGTGCTGCTGAGGGTGCTCACCAAAACGGCGGTGCGTGCCGTCGGGCAGGTGCAAGGTGAGCGCGCCATGACGCAGGTTTTGCAGCAGGCGCAAAGCGGTGCGGGCAGCGGCAGGCGCATCCTTGGGGAACGAGAGGGTGGCTGCTGTGCTGGTGGCGGTGTTCATGGTGGGCTCCTGAGGGGCATGGCGAGGTCGCTGAACGGCTAGCGCGAGACGAGGGCTTGCGGGGGAAGGGGTTTGCGGAAGAACGGCACTTTTTTTAACCACAGGCGCAGCGCCTGCGTGTGGATGTGCAGCACCACGCCCAGCGTCATCGCCGGGTAGCGCCACAGCGCTCGGCGCAGCACGGCGGGGGTGATGGCGTCTAGTGCGCCGCTGACGCTGGTTTGCAGAACGGGCACGTCGACTTCTGCATGCACGCCGTTAAGGCTTGACTGAAAGTAGTCGATGCGGGCCACGGTGCGTTCGGCCTTGTCACCCGTTGCGGCAGTGCGCATGAAACGAAAGCGGTAATGGCCCTCTACGGCATTGAAGGGCGACACGTGAAACACCTTGTCGGCCCGCTGCTCTGCACCGTACTGCGGCGCGTCCAGCAAATAGCAATGGCGCTCGCCAAAGGTGTTGTTGACTTCCACCACGATGGCGCGCAGCTTGCCACCCTGGTCGTCTGCTGCGCGGTGGCAATACCAGAAGCTGACAGGTTTGAAGGTGAAGCCCAGCACGCGCGGGTAGGTGTGCAGCCAAACCTCGCCCGTGGCGCCGGTGATGCCTTCTTGGCTCAGCAACTCGTCCAGCCAGGCCAAGGCACCGCCTTGAGCGGGAGAGCGGCCGTCGCCGTGGTCACGGTCGTGAAAGCTCAGCAGGCCGGGGCGGTTCAGGGCCAAGCCGCTGGTCGTGCGCGGCAGGCTGCGCATGGGGAGCATCAAAAAGTAAGTGGGGTAGGCAAAGGCGTGGCGCTGTGGGCGCAGACGGGTGTGGCGCACCTGGCCAAAGCCGATCAGGGGTGCATGGCTTGCCTGAGTTGACTGCAGGGCGGGCGTCATGCGGCGGCTTTCTCCCGGCCCACATCAGCCAGCAGCTTGGCCGCAGCGGCCAGTCCCGCTTTCAGCCCATCTTCATGGAAGCCATAACCCATCCAGGCACCGGCGTAGTAGCGGTGCTGCTGGCCTTGCAGCGCCGGCATGCGGCCTTGTGCTGCAACGGCGGCCAGGTCAAACACGGGGTGAGCGTAGTCGTATTCGCCAATCACCTTGTCTTTTGCAATCGGGCGCAGCGGGTTCAGGGATACCAGCACGGGTTGATCCCAGGGCAGGGGCTGCAGGCGGTTCAGCAGGTAGTGCAGGCATACCCGGGTGTCCTCCTGTGCGGAGCTGTTGGCGCGTTCGTAGTTCCACGCTGCCCAGGCTTTTTGGCGCTGGGGCAGAACAGAGGTATCGGTGTGCAGCACTGCCTTGTTAGGCTGGTACTGAATCGCGCCCAGGGTGTCACGCTCTTGCGGCGTGGGGGCGGCCAGCAGGTGTAGGGCCTGGTCTGAGTGGGTTGCGATGATGACTTTGTCAAACCATTCGGTGCCACTGTCGGTGCTGATGGCCACCGTGCGCTTGCCGCTCGGGGTGTCCAGGTTTTCGATCTGGCGAACGGGGGTATGCAGGCGCTTATCAACAATGCCCGCCACGATTTTTTCGACGTAATGTTTGGCACCGCCCTGCACTGTCCACCACTGGGGCCGGTTGCTGATTTGCAGCAGGCCATGGTTGTGGCAAAAGCGCACCATGGTCGACACGGGAAACTGCAGCATCTGCGCGGTAGGGCAGCTCCAGATGCAGGCCATCATGGGCAAAAAGTACCAGTTGCAAAACGCGCTGCCAAAGCCGTTTGCCTTTAAGAACTCACCCAGGGGTTGCTGCAACTGCGCCTCTGTGCCGCTTTGGGCGATCTGGGTGGTCAGCGCATTGAAGCGCAGCAGATCGCGCAACATGCCCCAAAAGCGCGGGCTGACCAGATTGGCGCGCTGGGCAAACACGGTGTTCAGGCTGGAGCCGCTCCACTCCACTGCACTGCCATTGTTCAAATCATTCTTTGAATCATTCGCCTGCACCGAAAAAGACATGTCGGACTTGGCCGTAACCACCTTCAACTCTGCCAGCAGCGCGATCAAGTTTGGGTAGGTACGCTCATTCAGCACCAAAAAACCAGTGTCCACACCGTGGGTGACGGCCCCTTTGGCAGTAGGCAAGGTGACATCCACCGTGTGGGTATGGCCACCAAAGTAATGACCCGCCTCGAACAGCGTCACTTCCGCCCTGCCCCGCAAAGCATGGGCGGCAGCCAGGCCTGAAATCCCCGACCCCACGATGGCAACTTTGATGGACACGCGTCATTCCTTTGCTTGAATGGCGCGATCATATACCAATTGGTTTGTTTTTATACTGTTTAGTATTTTTATATACTTTTTGTTCCATTTTAAAACTTGACTGGTTACAATTCAGCCATGGTCACTACCGCTTCCACAACCGCCGCCCGCACCGCACCCCCTAAGGTTTCCTTCAAAGCGCAAATGCTGCTGGCGCGTGAAGACGCGATCATTCAAGCCGTCAACCGCTTGCTGGCAGACAAGGGTTTTGATGCCATGACGGTGGACCAAGTGGCGGCCGACGTGGGCATTGCCAAAGCCAGCCTGTACAAGCATTTCCCCAGCAAAGAAGACTTGGCCGCCGCCGCCATGGTGTCGGTGATGCAGCGCGCACAAGCATTTTTAGACACCTTGCCTGCTGAGGCATCCGCCATCGACAAGCTCCGCACCGTCGTGCAATGGACCATGGGCTTGAAGCTGGCGGGCGAGATGCCGTCGCTGCCCAGCCAAAACTCCAGCCTGCGCACCGCGCTGATGGGCAACAAGGCCTACATGGACGGCTTGATGGACGTGAGCGACCGCCTGGGCGCGTGGATAGAAGAAGCGCAAGCCCAAGGGGACATCAACCCCAAGCTACCCGCCATCGCCGTGCTGTACACCTTCTACGCCCGCGCCTGCGACCCGGTGTTGGAGTTCTTGAAGATGAGCGAGTTGCACAGCAATGAAGAAATCATTGCGCTGGTGATGAGTATCTGCTTTGACGGGTTGAATGCGCGCGCGGCCTGAGTCTGTCTGGCCACGGTTGGCTAACATCAAATTTGATAGCAATAAACGCTTACTGGATATGCCGTAAGCGCTATTTTTCATAAGAATTTTGCAACATCAAGGCTTCACGCGTAGCGCCGCGAAGGTGGCCAGCCCCAGCACCAGGCCCCAGCAGGCCGAGCCCAGGCCCAGTACCGTCACATTGGATGCGGTCACCAGAAACGTCACCATCGCCGCTTCGCGCTCAGCCGGTTCCGCCAGTGCATTGATCAGCCCGGTTTGAATCGCGCCCAAGAGCGCCAGGCCTGCCACGGCGGTCACCAGCACCTGCGGCAGCTGGGCAAAGGTCAGCGTGATCAGCCCAGCAAAGCTGCCGATGAGCAAATAGAACATGCCGCAGGCCACGCCCGCCACCCAGCGCTTGTCGCTTTGCTGGTGCGCCTCGGGCCCGGTGCAGATGGCGGCGGTGATGGCGGCCAGATTCACGCCGTGTGCTCCAAATGGTGCCAGCAGCAGGCTGGCCAGGGCGGTGCCGCTCACCAGTTGGCTGGTGGGTGCCTGGTATCCGGCCGAGCGCATCACTGCCACGCCGGGCACTTGTTGCCCTGTCAGGCACAGCAGGGCCAAAGGCAGCGCCAGGCTGAAGGTCGCACCCCAGGTGAAGACCGGGCTGGTCCATGCCGGAATCGCCCAGGCAAGCGTCGCAGCGCTTGGCGCCACCGCGCGCGGGTCTTGGCCCCAGCCAAAGCCTAGCCAGACGGCCACGCCCAGCAACAAGGTCAGGGGGATGGCATAGCGGGCCGAATAGCGTTTGAAGCCCAGGTAGCCCACAAACATGGCGGCCACCAGCAGCGGCGCGCCCTGCACGGTGCTTTGCGTGGCCTTGAAAACATCCACCCCAAAGCGCAACAAAATGCCCGCCAGCAAAGCGGCGCACAGGCTTTTGGGCACGATGGCCATCAAGCGCTCAAACAGGCCGCTGACGCCCACGATCAGCATCAGGGCCGAGGCCGTCAAGTAGGCACCGATGGCTTGTTCGTAAGGCGTGGTGACCAGGCCCACGGCCAGCAATGCCGCGCCCGGTGTGTTCCAGGCGCAGATCACAGGCATTTTGGTGCGCAGGCTCAAGGCCACGCCGCACAGGCCTGCGCCTATCGAGATGGCCCAGATCCAGGAGGTGGTTTGGGCGGCAGACAACTGCGCGCTTTGCGCTGCTTGCAGCACCAGCAGCAGCGGACCGGCATAGGAGATCAACACCGCAATCAGGCCCGCGAGCACGGCTGGAAAGATGTCTAGCAGTGTTGCCCAGAGCGGCGGTGCACCTGCTGATAGGCGGGGCGAAGTGAGTGTGGACGGGGCTTGAGGCGATTTCATGCGTCCATTTTGTCGCCCGGGCTGGGCGAAATTGGCACAGTTTTGCCATGCGTTGAGATGCACACATCCATAAAATGGCCAACTGTTATGCAGCACACATTACTCCCCAGCTACCAGTTTTTGGCCCAGGCCTTGATCGCCGACATCCATGCCGAGCGCTTTGGCGTGGGGGCCCAACTGCCCTCTGTGCGGGCGCTGGCCTTGGCGCGGGGCGTGAGCGTGTCAACCGCCATCCGCTGCTATCGGCACCTGGAGGCTTTGGGTTACGCCGTGGCGCGGCACAAGTCTGGCGTCTATGTGGCCGACTGGAAGGCCTTGCACGCAGCGCGTGCGCTGCACAACACAGCGCCTGGCGTAGCCTCTGCCGAGGTGCCCACTTTGCCGCTGGCGTACGACAAGCTGGTGTCGCTTGAGCACCGCATGCAGCAGCTGTATGCCTTGACCGACCTGCCGCTCAGCCTGCCCTTGCATCTGGCCAATGCAGCGCCCAAGTGGTACCCGTGCGAGGCGCTGGCCCGAATCGCCCAGCGGGTGTTGCGCGCTGATGTGCTGGCGATTGGTGCCTACCCCACAGGGACGGGCTTGCCAGCGTTCAAGACCGAGCTGCAAAAGTACATGGCGGGCTTTGGGCTGGATGTTTCCGCGTCTGAGCTGCTGGTGACCAACGGCAGCACCGAAGCCCTGAGCATGGCCCTGCGCGCCGTCACCCAGCCGGGCGACGCCGTGGTGGTGGAATCGCCCGTGTACTTTGGCCTGCTGCAGGCGCTGGAGAACCTGGGCCTAAAAGCTGTCGAGATTCCCAGCACCGCGCTGGACGGCCCCAATCTTGACGTGCTGGAATATGCGCTAGAGCACCACCACGGCATTCGCGCCATGGTGGCCATGCCCAACTTTCAAAACCCGCTGGGTTGCGCCATGAGCGACGCCAACAAGCGGCGGCTGCTGGCCCTGGTGGAGCGACACGACCTGGCCTTGATCGAAGACGATGTGTTTGGCGACCTTTCGCACGCGCAAGAGCGCCCCCAACCCATCAAAGCCTGGGACCGCCATGGGCGGGTGATTTACTACGGCTCGTGCAGCAAAACGCTGGCCCCCGCTTGGCGCGTGGGCTGGGTCAGCGGCGGAAGGTGGCATCGCCGCATTGAATCCTTGAAGCTGAGCCATTCGCTGGTGACGCCGCTGCTCGAGCAGGCCGTGCTGGCGGAATTCATGCGCGCAGGCGGCCTAGCCCTGCACCTGAGAAGCCTGCGAGAGCGCCTGGCCGCCACCGTGCCCCTGGCGGTTGAAGCCATACGGCAGCACTTTCCGCGCGGCACACAAGTGGTGAGCCCCGCTGGCGGCTGGTGGCTGTGGATCGCACTGCCGCAGGGCATGGATTCGGTCGCCTTGCTGCGCCTGGCCGTGGGCCACGGCATTGCCTTCACCCCAGGCGCTTTGTTTTCAGCATCCGGCAAATTCAGCAACCACCTGCGCATCAACACAGGCCGCCCCTGGGGGCGTGAACTTGATCAGGGGATACGCACGCTGGGGGGGTTGGCGGCGCAGTTGGGAAGGGGGTGAGTGGTTTGTCGGTAGCATGGCAAACATTGATGTCGAAGATGCCCAAGCCTCGGGTGACATCAATCCCCAACTGACCGCCATTGCCGTTATGTACGCCTTCTATGCCCGCGCCTGCGACCCGCTGTTGGAATTCTGGAAAATGAGCGAGCTGCACTGAAACGACGAAATCATTGCCTTCGTGATGTCCACCTGCTTTGAAGCGTTGAATGCGCGCACAGCCTGATCAACCCATAACCAAGACGCCCCTATGACACAAAAGATCCTCTCCACCCTTTTCGCGCAAAAGTCCTGGGCCAACCGCGAACTGTTTGATGTGGTGGCCTCGGTCACAGCGGCCGAGCATACAGCCGCCCGCGAGACTGCGACCCGCACGCTGAACCACATCTACATCGTCGACGAGATTTTTCGTGCGCACCTGATGGCTGAAAAGCACAGCTACACCGCCACCAATACCCCCGAGACGCCCGACCTTGGCGAACTGCACTTCGCCGTGGCGGAGACCGATGGCTGGTTCGAGAAATACGTTGAAGCGATCAGTGACCAAGCGTTGGCCGAGAAAATTTCATTCCAGTTCACCGATGGCGACAGCGGCACCATGACCCGCGAGGAAATGCTGTTCCATGTGCTGAGCCACGGCAGCTACCACCGGGGTAATGTGGGTCAGGTGCTGAAAGGCATCTCGGTCGCGCCACCTCGCGATCTGCTGACCAAGTTTTTGCATGTGCAGGAGCCGGGGCGTAGGCAGCTTGGCTGACATCAATGATGTGACCAGCTATCGTAAAGATAGCTGAATAACGTTATGGGTGTTGCCGAAACGGCTGTTTTAACTTGTATTTTTGAGAGGAAGCGGTCTTAGCCAACGCTCCTAAGCAGTCGTAATGTGGAGCTAACCGGTTGCGCTGCAGTTGGACCTCAGGTTGAGCGTCACCTGGGATTTGCAAGTTTTGCATCTTCCAGGATCTGTTGCGTCACTTCTTGAAGCTTCGGTGCGATTCTTTGCATCTGGGTTTGCGCCGCCAGCATTGCTCGCTGCGTGACCGCAGGCATTTTCAGGACGAAGCTTTGGCCGACGGGAGATTTGTAGAACTCGATGAGTCCGTCTACCTCCGACTGATCAAAGCTATCTCTGTAGATGGCCATCTGAGTATCAAGCATGCTGTCCCAACTGAGTTCTCTGCGCATCACCGCTGAGATTCGTTGTGGCGCGAGGTCGAGGACCCTTCTTTGTTCATCAGACAGCTTTCGCCCCGCAGAGGCTTGTGCCAGCCCTTGGCGAAACACCGGCTCGAGACTGGCATGTACACCTTCGATCATTGATTCCGCCTTCATGGCCTTGAACAAAGCCAGGATTGATGCATCAGTAGGCGTGGCGGCAAGCGTTGCAAGCGGAGCAAGGGCCAGAACGAGGTGAAGGGTGACTTTCAGCATGTCGCGCCCCAATATGCAGGGCTGCTGGCGCGCTTCTTGACGTCAAACCGCAATGTAGACAGCAGTTCTTTCGGGATACTCTGGGCACTGCGGGATAAATGGGACATGAATTCCTCCTGAGAATGACTTGCAGTCTTGCTTGCACCGGTTTTAGCTGATATCTATACAGGTAAAAAATTCCGACAAACCCCGCAGACTGTCTTCGGACAATTCTAGTCCTTGATGTGCAAATTTAGGCAAATGGGAGCGCCAACCAGCTGACCGTTTTCGCTCGCTTTGCCTTCATCAAAACAGCCGCCACTCAAGTTAGTCGCGTAAAAGCAAATTCGCAAAAATTCTTGAAATTCAAGCCCGAAATACTCTTTGCGTCTTTTGCGTCACGCCTCCCCCAACAATTCCGAAATCACCCCCCGCAGCCAGCGCGAGCCGGGGTCGTGATGGTAGCGCTCGTGCCAGTACTGCTTGACCTCGTACTGCGGCAGGCCAAACGGCACGGGGAAGACCTTGAACGCCCCACGCCCTTGCAGTTCTTCGCCCAGGCGCTCAGGCACGGTCACGATCAAATCGGTGTGCTCCACGGCAAAGGCTGCGCCTAAAAAGTTGGGCATTTGCAGCGCGATGCGGCGCTTGAGGCCTAGGCGCTCAATCTCGCGTTCGATCAGCAACGGGGCGGAGCCAGACGAGCGGATCACCACATGGTCTTCCGCCTCAAACTCGGCCACGCTCAGGGTGGTGTGGATGCGCGGGTGGGCCGCACCCACCATGCAGACAAAGGTCTGGCCAAACAGCAGTTGCTGATAAAAGCCCGCCTCCAATTGCGGCAGGTAACCCAGGGCCAGGTCGGCCTCGCCGCTCTCCAGCTGGCGGGCGGTTTGCTCGGACAAGGGCAACACCTCGATGCGCACGTCGGGTGCGGGGCCGCGCAGGCGCTCCCACAGGCGGCGCAGCAGCACGAGCTGGCTGATGTCGGTCATGCAGATGCGAAACAGGCGGTCTGACTGGGCCGGGTCAAACTCGTTGCGGTGGCCGTTGACCTGGTCCAACGCATCGAGTGCGGCGCGCACCGGGCGCACCAGGCCCTCGCCGAAAGGTGTGGGCTCCATGCCTTGGGAGGTGCGCACGAACAGCGGGTTGCCAAAGTGCTGGCGCAGTTTGCCCAGGGCCACGCTGACGGCGGGCTGGCCCAGGCCGAGCTTGGCGGCAGCGGCGGACACGCTGCGGGATTTGTAGATCTCGTCAAACACCGAGAGCAGGCGAAGGTCGATGGAGTCCATGGGCAACTGGCGTTTTGTTCTATGTTTATTCGAAAATGAAATACATAGTATCAAGGCTATTGCATTTACAGCAAAGTAGTGCCCGCCTAGGATCCAGTCCTTTGCACAAGCTGTCATGCCCGCGAGCCTTGCTCGCCGGAGCATGAGAGCTATTTCACATTCAAATTGGAGACACCCCATGCATGAACTGGGCCGCCTGGAAGACCTTCCCCTCAGCTACCGCGCCGACCTGACCGCGCTCAACCTGGTGCCGCTGTGGCCCAGCCTTCGCGCGGTGTTGCCGCCGGGCAAGCCAACGCCGCGCACCCAGGCCATCAGCTGGTCGTATGCCGACATCCGCCCGCTGCTGCTGAAGGCGGGGGAACTCACGCCCATGGAAAAAGCCGAGCGCCGCGTGCTGGTGCTGGCCAATCCGGGCCACGGGCTGGAGAAGATGCAGGCCAGCTCCACCATCTACTTAGGCATGCAGTTGCTGCTGCCGGGTGAATGGGCTCCATCGCACCGCCACACGCCTAACGCGGTGCGCATGATCGTGGAAGGCAAAGGCGCGTACACCACGGTGGAGGGCGAGAAATGCCCGATGGAGCGCGGCGACCTGATCCTCACGCCCACCGGCCTGTGGCATGAACACGGCCACGACGGCAACGAGCCTGTGGTGTGGCTGGATGTGCTGGACTTGCCCATCGTCTATTACATGGAGGCATCTTATGTGACGCCGGGCGAGAAGCAGCCGATCACCTCGGCGGGCTCTGACCGCGCCTATCAACGTGGCGGGGTGATGCCCACGCCGATGTTTACCCGCTCTGCCAACGCCTTCCCGATGTTGCGATATCCCTGGGCGGATGTGAAAGCGACGCTGGAAGGCCTGGCCAGCACCACCACCGAGGCAGTGCAAGTGGCCTATGTGAACCCCGAGACAGGCATGGACGCGCTGAAAATTCTGGGCTTCTCGGCCCTGATGCTGCGGCCTGGCCAGACCTTGAACCTGCCTGCGCGTTCTACCGCGATGGTGTTCCACGAGGTTGAAGGCAGTGCGAGCGTCAGCGCGGCGGAGCAAAGCTTTGCGCTCAAAGAAGCCGACACCTGCTGCATCCCGGGCTACACGCCCATCACGCTGACCAACTTGTCGGCCGACAAACCCGCTTTCATCTTCATCGCCGACGACGCACCTTTGCAGAAGAAGCTGGGCGTATACGAAGTGCGCGCCTGATACCAAACCCATGACCCACTACCTCTTCACCCCCCCTGCCACCCCTTCCCTGCCGGTTCGCGGCAACGCTGCGCGCTTTCCTGTGCGGCGCATCTTCTGCGTAGGCCGCAACTACCACGCCCATGCGGTGGAAATGGGCAGGCCAGTGGACAAGTCCACGGCACGGCCTTTTTACTTCACCAAGTCGCCTTCTACCCTGGTGGACTCTGGCGCCACCGTGCCCTACCCCACTGGAACGAGCAACTATCACTTTGAAATGGAACTGGTGGTGGCCATTGGTGAAGCCGGTTTTCGCGTCAAAGAGAGCGATGCAGAGCGCATGATTTATGGCTACGCCGCTGGCCTGGACATGACGCGGCGAGACCTGCAACTGGTGGCACGCGACCAGGGCCGCCCCTGGGATTTGGGCAAGGACTTTGAAAAGTCCGCCGTGTGCAGCGAGATCGTTCCGATTGGAGGTTTGGGTGTGCTGACCACAGGCGCGATTGCACTGCAGGTCAATGGCGAAACCAAGCAGAGCGCAGACTTGTCGCAATTGATCTGGAACATCCCCGAGCTGTTGGTGGACCTGTCTCAGTTCTACCACCTGGAGCCGGGCGACATCATTTACACCGGCACGCCCGAAGGCGTGGGCGCGGTCAAAACCGGCGACCACATCACCGGCCAGATTGCCAACGTGGGCGATGTATCACTGCACATTGGTGCCGCTGAATAAACGATTTAGGAGATTGACATGACACAACAACTTCCCGTCCTCGTCTCCGGTGGTGGCATTGGCGGCCTGGCTGCTGCCTTGGCCCTGGTGCGCCAGGGCTTTGAGGTATTGGTGCTGGAGCAGGCCGCCGAGATTGGCGAGATTGGTGCCGGCATTCAGCTGGGGCCCAATGCCTTTCACGCGTTTGACGCGCTGGGCGTAGGCGACAAAGCCCGTGGCCGCGCGGTGTACACCGACTACATGGTGATGCACGACGCGCTGGACGAATACCAGGTCGGCAAGATCCCCACCGATGAGAACTTTCGCAAGCGCTTTGGCAACCCCTATGCGGTGATCCACCGGCAAGACATTCACAATTCGCTGCTCGAAGGCGCGCAGGAAACCGGCAAGGTCAAGTTCATCACCAGCACCCGAGTAGAGCGCATCTCTCAAACCGACACCACGGTCACAGCCCATTGCGTGGGTGGTGCCACCTACACCGGGCAAGCGCTGATTGGTGCTGACGGCGGTAAGTCGGTGGTGCGCGCCCAGTATGTGAACGACCCACCACGCATCACCGGCCATGTGGTCTACCGCGCGGTGGTGGAGAAGAAGGACTTCCCCCTCGACCTGCAATGGAACGCAGCCAGTATCTGGGTGGGGCCCAACTGCCACCTGGTCCACTATCCGCTGCGCGGTGGTGAGCAGTACAACGTGGTGGTGACTTTCCACAGCCGCAACAAGGAAGAATGGGGCGTGACCGACGGCAGCAAGGAAGAAGTGGAAAGCTACTTCCAGGGCATTTGCCCCAAAGCCCGCCAGTTGATCGAGCTGCCCAAGAGCTGGCGCCGCTGGGCCACGGCTGACCGCGAGCCAATTGACAACTGGGTCTATGGCCGCGCCACGATTCTGGGCGACGCTGCCCACCCCACGACGCAGTACATGGCACAGGGGGCTTGCATGGCGCTGGAAGATGCTGTCACGCTGGGTGAGGCACTGCGCGTCAACCACAACGACTGGCCTAAAGCACTCGACATGTACAAGCGTGCACGCGTCGCACGCACAGCCCGCATTGTGTTGTCGGGCCGCGAGATGGGCCGCATCTATCACGCGAAAGGCGTGGAGCGCCTGGTGCGCAATTCACTCTGGAAGGGCCGCAGTGCTGAGCGTTTTTATGATGCGATGGAATGGCTGTATGGCTGGAACGTAGGTAACTGCTTGGCTGCGGCGGAGTAGCGCCAGCTTCGGCTTAAGTTGCTATGAAGTAAAAAGGCCTCCGGCGTGATGCTGGAGGCCTTTTTTGAATGCCCTGTTGCAGGGCACCCCATGTGGTCAATAACCCAAATCAGTTAGGTGACACGCCAAGTGCCTTCACCGTATCGAGGTTCAAGAAGCCGTCAGCAGGCAAGTTGTTGGCTTGCTGGTACTGGTTGACCGCCTTCATGGTTTGCGCCCGCAGCACACCGTTCAGCGGGCCGGGGTTGAAGCCCGCGGCCTTCAAAGCACGCTGAATCTCAGCAATCTTGGCAGGAGTGGCATTGGTTTCGCACAGCACTGCGCGCTGCTCTGTCTTACCTTCAGAAACCTTGACTTGGTAGGAGATGCTCTCGTACTTGGCTGGCACTTCGATTTCACGCACAGATGCCGGCATGTCGATCACTTGACGTGTCACAGTTTTGTACACCGCAGGGATCACCACTTCACGCACGCTTGGGGCCACATCAACCACTCGGCGTGTCACGGTTTCATACACGGCAGGCACGGGGATCTTGCGGGTTGTGGCAGCCACATCCACCACGCGACGCTCGACTGTCTTGTACACAGCAGGAATCACGGTTTCGCGTGTGCTTGGCGCCTGATCCACCACTTGGCGAGACTCGGTTTTGTACACGGCTGGGGTCACGATTTCTTCAGTGGTGGCCGGAGTTGCCACAACGCGTGTCTTCACAAGCTTAGTGCTGCCAGGCACTTCTACCGTGCGAACGCTGGCGGGCTGGTCTACGACTTGATGGCTGATGGTTTTGTACTCAGCCGGGATCTTGATCTCGCGCACATAGCCTTCAGTGCCCGATTCAGCGCCAGCAGATTTAGCCGAACCACCCTTGATGGCGCCGACGCGCAGCACGCGGTCGCCATTGGGTGTGGCGACGATGTCACCTGCAGCGTCAAACTTGTAGCCAGCGGCCTTGAGCTTTTCAATGTCGATGACTTGATGGGTCACGGTTTGGTAAGTGGCAGGGATTTCCTGTTCGCTGGTCTGGGCTTCTTTTGACAGCACCTGACGGGTCACGGTGGCGTATTCTGCGGGGATGATTTCTTCACGGACAGAGGCAGCGGTACGCAGCACTTGGCGTGTAACCATCTGGAACTGCTCTGGCACTTCAACCAGGCACATCACGTCGTCGTCTAGGCGGGTGTTGTCTGCATATTGACCTTGAATGTCAACCTTGGCACCGTCAACCTTGCCATCTTTTCCGACCACGAAACCGCGCAATGGGCGCACATTGATGGCCTTGCCAACCCAAGCGCGGCCGCGCTTCCATTCACGGCTGGCATCAGCGACTTTGACGCGTTCAGTGACGGTGTCATACACAGCGGGGACTTCAACCAAACGCTTGCTGGCTTCGCGCACCAGGACTTGTTCGGTCACTGTTTTGAGTGCGGATTTGCTGGCTTGCAACTTGGCGCTGCCTTCGCTGCGCAAGACTTCTTCTTTAACGGTCTTCAAAGGAATGACGATGGGCTCGTAGCGCAATGATTCAGCTTTGGCCAGGACTTGCTCGGTCACCGTTTTGTAGGTGGCGGGGATGGTCTCTACGCGAGTCGTGGCCGGGCGGTCCGCGACAACTTCTTCTTTCTCGGCATAAGTCGCGGGGATGACGCGAATATCTTTACGCTCTGGCGAAACCAGGACTTGTTCTGTCACGGTCTTGAAGGTGCCAGGAATGACATCAATCTTTTTGCCTTCGGGTTTGACAAGGATCTGCTCTGCGACCATTTTGTAAGTGGCAGGCACGGGCTCTTCGCGGAAGCTTTCTGGGCGCACCATGACTTCTTCAGAGACCGTTTTGAACGTGCCCGGAACGGGGATTTGTTTGCGCAGTTCTGGCGTGATCATGACCTCTTCGGACACGGTCTTGTAGGTGCCTGCAACGGGTTCTGTGCGCTTGGTAGCTGGGGTTTTCAAGACATTTTCTGTCTTGGTTTCGAACTGGGCGGGGGTCAGCACTGTGGCATAGCACTCTGAGCTGGCCATCTTCACACCGATGGGGCGTGGCATATCGCTGCTGAAGTTGTTGTCACACTGCATCATCGTGACACGCACGGGCTGGTTGGCCGCGTCGAAGTACACGTTGACAGACATCTCGGGGCTGTAAGGCACGTACTTGCCTTGGAGCTTGGCGTTCACACCGTCGCGGTTGTTGCGGCGGCCCACGCCGATATCGCAGGCGCCTTTGTCAAATGACTTGACCTCGCCCAGCTTCATTTGCTTGACTTCTACTTCATTGGCGCGCTTGAGTGGTGGCTGATGCGTGGTTGGCTGATAAAACTTGGCAGTGCCCGCATTGACCGCTGCATCGCATTCCGCAGCACTGTCATACCCGGTGTTGCCATGTTTGTCTGTGTAGATGGCTGCTTGTGCGGAACCCGCCAAGACCAAGCTACTACCCAAGATCATGCGCAATGCAGCGGATGCTGTCAGAGAAATCTTCATATGTGTCCGAGCCTCTAAGAGTGAATAAAAGCACACCAGAGGCCGCGCGACAGCGCGGCACATGTTCTCCCAAATGATGTGCGCCCGCGATCATAGGGATCAAAGCCAGATTGAGAGCCTGTGTTGTCTCGTCAGCGCAAAAGGGATATCGAATTCGTGAACAAATGCGTATTGACGCCTCACGGCCAATGCGATTGATTGCTGTTTTGCACTATCACTGACGCGCAGCTTACTCGTCGCGTTCGCCTGACTCGTACAAGGTCTCTCGACCCATACGATCCACAACCAATTCGGCCGTCCATGGCAGCATGAGCGAGCCGCAGCGGCTGTCGCGGTACATGCGCTCGATGGGCAGGTGCTTCATCATGCTTTGGCCGCCGCAGGTGCGAATGGCCAGTCGTGCGAGGTCGTTGGCACCTTCCATGACGCTGTAGTGCGCTGCGTAGAGGCGCAGTTTTTCGTCCTTGCTGGGGTTGGGTTTTGCTTCAGTGATCGCGCGCGTGAATAGACTCTTCATGGCTTCGAGCTGGATGCGCATGTTGGCCACGGCGATCTGCTTGGTGGGGTACATGCGGCGCTTGACGGGCGGCTCGCCTGGCACTTCGCCACGCAGGTAGCTCACGGTGAAGTCGTACACGCCTTGCGCCAGGCCCATGTAGGTGGCGGCCACGGTGAAGAACATGGCGGGCCAGGTCTGTGCGCCCTTGAAGTAAATGCCGCGTGGCATCAGCGCTTCGTCGTCGCTGACGAACACATCCTTGAAGGTGAGGTTGCGACTGACGGTGCCGCGCATGCCGAGCGGGTCCCAGTCGCCGCTGATGGCAAAACCCGGTGCGGTGGCAGGCACGGCCAGGTACAGCGTGTCGCGCGAGTCGGGCTTTTCGTCGCCTTTGTCTTCGGTGCACAGCACGCCGTAGTAATTAGCCGCACCCGCGAGCGACGCGAAGATCTTGCGGCCATTGATCAGCCAGCCACCGTCCACCTTCTTGGCAGTGGTGCCAAATGGCGACTTGCCTGCTGCGGCGGAACTGCCTTCGCTGAAAGGCTGGGCATAGACCGCGCCATCGTTGACCACGCGGGCAAAGTGCAGCTGGCGGCGCTGCGTGTGCTCGGCGCGCTCGGCATCCGTCATCGGGATGCCATCGGCCAGCGCTCCGGTCCACATGGTGGAGCAGATGTGCATGTTGAAGGTGAGCGCCGTGGCTCCACAAAAGCGGCCAAGTTCAGCAGCTACCATCATGTAGGTCGCGTAATCTGCCCCCAGGCCGCCGTGCTCTTTCGGCACACACATGCGCAACAGGCCTGAACTTCGCAGATCATCGTAGTTAGCGAAAGGAAAGCTCGCCTCCGCGTCCCACTTGGCCGCACGTGGCGCAAGCTTGGTTCGGCCCAAGTCGTGGGCGAGTGTCAGCAACTCTGCTTGCTGAGCCGTGAAAGGCATGTCGCCAACTGCGGGCGTAAAGTTCAGCGTGGTCATCGGGCTTCTTTCATTGGGATGGAAGTTGTTGCGTTAGGCGGAAGATCAAGCGGTTTGACCTTGTAGAGGTTTGAGGACACTGTGCATATCCTCGATGCAGCGCTGCTCACTGCTGCCTGATGGGCAAGTCCATGCATTTGCTTCGACGGTCTTTGTTGTCAACATACTCGCTATACCGCTCCATATATGTTGGTCAAGAATTCCTGCGCGGTGGTGCGCATATGTGCACTGTCCGTAGGGGTTGCTCGCCCGTTCTTCGGCGGAGGTAAATGCTGGCTCGCCTTGGTTCAATGCAGTATCCGTGTCATTTTGTCGTGTGTCTCGGACAGAAAGGACAGCACGAACGCGTCGAATTCGTCGGGTGCTTCCATGTTGGTTAAATGGCCGATACCGGGGATCTCCGCGTACTGGCTGCCTACAATGGTTTGGGCCATCGCTTTCATGACGGATGGTGGCGCAGATTTGTCAAACTCCCCCGCCAGGAGAAGTGTTGGCACGGCAATCCGCTTTTGGTCAGCCTGTCGATCGAAGGTGATCAAGGCTTCCAGTGCGCGTCTGTAGGTGGCAGCGGGCACGTTTCCCATGCAGCGCATGGCAAGCTTGACCCCTTCGGGCAGGGCACCCGGGCCGACCATTTGCGGAACCAGGACGTTGGCCACATCAGCCATTGATTTGCCTGCGTCCAGCGGTGCTTGTCGATCGCTGACGAATTTGGCTGACCATGCCTCGGCATAGCTGCCGTCCGGCTTGCGTCCAAACGCAGGGGAGGTGCCGGAAAGTATCAGACGGCGGATCAAATCAGGTCTGCGTGCGATCACTTCCTGAGCAACCATGCCTCCCATGCTGTGCCCCAGCAGGGTGATCCCTTTGTCCTTGGTGCCTTGCAGGCTCTCGATCAGATGGATGCAGCTTTCTGCCAGGCCTTTGAAGGTATAGGGTTCAATGGGTGAGCTGAAGCCATAACCCGGCATGTCCCACGCCACGGCCCTGTAGCCTGCAAGCGCAAAAGTCTCAAGTTGCGGCGCAAATGCGAGGTGCCCTCCTCCGATACCGTGCAACATCAGCACAGTGTGCCCCGAGCCAAGGATGGAGAATTTTGGTAACTGGCTCATACTATGAGCCTTCCTTGGTCTACTACAACGGTATCGTCCAGTGTTACCGTGCATTTGCGCATGGGCAAATCAAAGTGGCCCAATGTGTAACGCTTGGCAACCTCGTTAGCACCGGTGCTGTAAAGGAAATTTCCGGCAAAGGCGCGCAACTCGGTGCCGTTGAAGTCTCGCTTGTCGTAAAGCGCCATGCTGTCCCAACGGGCTCCAGGGTTTAGACCGTAGCCTACATGCGATACGGCGTAGGCGCTTCGGTCACTACTGTCATCTGCCCATGCGGAGATGTAGCTACGCATGAGCTCTGCGTCCAGTCCATTCCCGGCGATCTCTGTGATGTAGTCATTCTCAATTTGCAGGGTAATGGGGCTTTCGATGTAGCGTTTAAAGGTAAGGTTCACATCTCCAGGCGCCAGCACCAGCGTGCCGTTGACGGCGCCTGCCGCCGGAAACGCCAGCGCAATGCCGCCGGGCCAGTGGGTGAGCGTGCCTGGCCGGTTGGTGGTGCCCCAATTGCCGCCCACCACGGCGTTTTCAAAGTTGATCGCCAGATCGGTACCTGCCGCCGATGTGACTTGCATGCGTTGCGTGGCGCGCAGGCGCTTGATGTGCGCCTTGACGCTTTGCTCCACTGCGTCGTTTGGCATCAGGCGCATCAAGGCTTCGGGGTGCTCGTTGCTCACGTATACCACGCGGGTGCCACCTGCCAGGATGGCGGGCAGCTCGGGCGCGTGCATCAAACCCTCTACCGTGCAGTCCAGCACCAGCGTGCTGCCAGCCAGCGCGGTAATTACCGGTGCTATGTTCTGTATAGCATTGGATGCCCCTGTAGAGCGCGGTACCGGCTTGTTGGTTTCGAAAACCGAGGGCAGGTCGAGTGTGAAGGTTTTGGCACCTATTCGCGTAGCAGCCAGTCGTGCAAGTTGGGGTAGCACTGGGCGGCTTTGGCTTTCGCAGAGAACGGCGACTGTGTCGCCTGGTTGAATCGCACAACGCCGCAGGACTTCAGTAAAGGCATCAATCCAAACGGGTTCAATACATTCTTGTAGCATGCGTTACTTTCGTGGCCGGGATTCGTTCGGATAAGCTCTATGCTTCCTTGTTACGCATTATTCATGAATATTCATGTAAATTACAAGCATGCCACCTCGCCAAGCACAACCGCCTACGTTTTCAGCAACTGATTTTCGATTTGCTCTGGGGATGTTCGCCACTGGCGTGACCATTGTGACGGCGCGCACATCTGCGGGTGAATTGGTCGGTTTGACCGCCAATTCTTTTAATTCGGTTTCGATGAACCCACCGTTGGTCTTGTGGAGTCTTGCTCGCGCGGCGGGGTCCCTTGCTGTGTTTTCTGCCGGTTCTCACTATGCGATTAATATTCTTTCAGCAGATCAGCGTGGTTTGGCAGAGCGCTTTGCGACTAAAGGTAACGACCGGTGGGCAGGCGTTGACTATTTCGACGGTGTGAGCGGTGCGCCTATGCTTGTTGGGACGGTTGCGAGTTTCGAATGCTTCAACCGTAGCCAGTATGAAGAGGGTGACCATGTGATTTTTGTGGGCGAGGTTGAACGATGCTCACATCATGCGGATGCTTCGCCTCTTCTGTTCCATGGCGGCAAGTTTTATACCGAACACAGTTTATAGATGGCCGCTGGTTTCGTTGGCGGCTATCTCGGTTACTTGCTCGGGCAGGCCAATTACGCCTTGTATAAAGATTTTGATGCCTTTGTGCGCGCTGCTGGGCTTCAGTCCATTGAATGGCGCATTCTGGCTACTTTGAACGATAGTGGTCCGATGCCGATCAGCGTGCTCGCACATGAAGTTCTTGCGAAACAACCCACCTTGACAAAGGCAGTTCAACGGATGGTTGGGAATGATTGGCTGATTCTGTGTGCTGATGCTGCGGATCAACGTCGCACATTGGTAAGCATCACGGGTCTCGGCAGAAATGTCATAGCTCCGCTTCTGGAGGAAGCTCAGACGCATGAGACGCGTGTTCTTCAGTCTTTAGGTGATGCGGATACAAAAGCACTGAAAGCTTTGCTTTTTAAGTTGACGCAATTGAGTTAAGTGATTGCGTTTGCACATAGTTGTTCGCGCTAAGCAAAAACCCCGGTATCTACTTTGGGTGGATACCGGGGTTTTCTAATAACAGTCTGACGATGTCCTACTTTCACACGGGCAATCCG